>JACCDO010989667.1_pt1 | contig 13743 bp, 10 predicted proteins | sample 7446101 | NCBI WGS metagenome assembly JACCDO01 (sample SAMN15323440, study PRJNA562643) | freshwater metagenome | isolation source: river surface water | place: USA:Blue River Watershed | collected 2017-08-16
ATGGGTTGGGGTAATATATTACATATTTACACTATTTATTACATTTTCAAGAAAAATTAACATGGAACTGCAAATTCAATACAGTACATTTTTGCAGTAGATTTAAAAGCTATAATATCATTTTCTCTAATCATATTACCAGCATCGCAATTAAGAGGACTATCAGCTGCTGGTTCTGCTAATAATGATATAATAGCTCTACATGCAGATTGTACGTCCCATGCAGGTGACCATTCTTTTTTTAATACATCCAAGCATATTTCACCTGTATCGAACAAAACATTTGGATGAAATATTTTAGTTATAAACTTGATAGTCGGTGGTGTTAAAGGATAGTCATCGTTAATTGTAATATCCAGTTCAAACTTAAATCCTTCATATATCGAATCTGGTGGGCCCTTTATAACACCATACCAAGAAAACATGTTTTCAGGGTTTACTATCAAGCTTATTTGATCATCCTTATTTTTATGAATAGACTCTATTTCTTTCTTGATACGATTCCTATTCCGATGCATATTTATTGAAGTTATATATTATCTGATGAAAACAAAATAAGATCTTTTCAATTGAGTATTTTGCATCAAAATTGAGTCCGAACAGAGCAGTGACGAAGAAAACCAGTACTGTGTCCAGCAGCGCAGATATCCCGTAATTCCTGCCTTTTTGTTTTGGGGTAACCAAAGTTTTGGCAAAAAATTGTCGATTCCGACAAAAAAATTGCCAAAAAATAGTACGGTACATAAATCAACTTTAGATCCTGGATCATTGATTCTATCCACCAATCTCGTTCACTGCAATAATGTTGAGTTCAAATTTGGGTACAGTATCTCGTAGTATATTTGGTCGTGGATTCCATTCATGTCGAGTCTTGCTAGGAAGACCTTGGAAGGATCACCATAAAGCAATACCAACAGTTCATCAATCACAACGTGGGCCTGAGGATCCTAATATTGATTTTAATGCATTAAATTTGAAATATCCTCCAAGTAAAAGCGTCGAAATAAAGATAGAAAAATATATGTGGTCTGAACCTCCACAAGAATTACCAAATAATTTACCATTTATTGTTGAAAGAACAGTAACAGGAAAGGCATTACCAGGTATATATTATACATATTATTCGTATAATTTTATTTATATTTAAATGATTCTCTAATTGTTTGTTTTCATTTTATAGTATATACTGAATGGCTTGGGAGTAGAACTAAAATAACCACAATAGTTCGTAGGATTTCAGGTGATATTAAAGTGTTAAAAGAAGAAATGGAAAAAGTTTGTGATAATAAAGAAGTGATAGCTAGACCAGGTAAATTAGTAGTAGAAGGAAATTATCATTTGCGATTAAAAAAATGGCTCTCGGGTCTTGGTTTCTAGAATATTTCATATACGATTAATGTTATCGAATCAAATAATAATTTAGATTAAGTTACATTTGTATATACACTAACTATAATATATAATATCCTCAAGTAAACCTGTAGAATGGTGTGGCAATAATTATCCGAATATTATTAATAGTTCCGCATAGCTTGTTTCGACAAAATCTCTATTTCCAGTTTTAGACCTTATAGATAGGCTTAGTGTATAGAAAGTTAACCACTATTCGCTTTGGTCTTGACTGTACCAAATGATAAAGCACAAATAGGTACCACAATATGTTTTCAAAACTGTTTTGTAGTGCCGGTACATTTGACTTGAAAAAGTTTAGATCCATTGCATCAGATCGGAATCCATCTTAAGAATCCCGCGTCGGGTTCTACGAAAATGGTGGGATTTTTTCATCTATTCGTTGTCTTATTGCTGTTTGGACTGGTTTCTGGTGGCACAATATATGTATCATCGAATAATGGATCCTATATTAATTGTGGAAGTGAGTCGAGGCCTTGTAAATCTTTAAAATTGGCCTTTAGGAACGCTACTGATAATGATATAATTTTGCTTGCACCTGGACAATATTTTGATGGAGAACTTTGCCCTTCTCTAAATAGTTGTATATTTACAAACGTTACAATAAGTGGTCAGAGTGAAGATGCATCAGACGTAATTATAGAAAGTAGTGGTGGTAATTCTAATTCAACTCGATTTTTGAGTATATATGGTGATACAATAACAAGAGTTGAAAATATTACAATTAAAAATTTTGCTACTTCATTAGATACTGATACCATTGATACTTTTTCGACTGATATTTTGGAATCTACTTCTGGTGCTGCAATATTAATTACTAATAGTACAAGAATGGTCATAAGTAATGTAATATTTTATAATAATTCTGCAACCTCCGGTGGTGCTTTAGGTTTGGCTTCATCATCTATCCGTATATATGATAGTGTATTCAATTTTAATCGTGCGCGTTTTAGAGGAGGTGCAGTAATCTCTGTCGCATCTAATTTACACATTTATGCGTCTATATTTGATGAGAATAGTGCAAAAGCTTCTTCATCTATAGTTGAAATAGATGGTCATGGTGGTGCAATTTATTATTTAGGAGGAATTAGTGATACTGTTAAAATAGATCACACTGAATTTAATCATAATACTGCTGTAGAAAGCGCAGGTGCAATTTATGTTTACAGTTTATCGCCTGAATTGTATAGTTTTCAATTAAATTATAATACCTTCAACAATAATAGTGTAGTTGGATTGGGACAATGCGCAACTACAGCGAGTTGCTATATTCGAGGTGGTGCAATATTTATGAATCTTGCATCTTCTTATTTCAGCAACGTACATTTTATTGACAACAAAGTTACTGCGGCAACTAATGAAATTGCCGAAGGTGGTGCAGTATATTCCATGGTTAATATAAATGTTGATTTACGATTAGGTATTACAGTTGGAAATATTATCGAAAATAGTACATTCGTTAAAAATTCGGCACAGGGATATGGTGGAGCATATTACTCCAATAACCAAGATTTATTACTTTCTAACTGCACATTCAATTTTAATTATGCGGGTTCCGAGGATTCCTTATTTGATGATACATTAAGTAGTGGTGGAGCTTTATGGTTTACTGGTTCCAGTAGTAGTGGAACTGTCGTTGGATGTACCATGTACGGAAATTATGTTTGGGGTGGTCAAGGAGGTGCAATATTTATAACATCAGCTACAGAAACTTTTGATATGCATGATACATTTTTTGATAGTAATTATGCTATATCTTCGTACACCAATACTGGTCAAGGTGGTGCTGTTATGATATCCGGAGATACTAGCGCTAATTTAACGTCGTGTGTTTTCACAAATAATTCTGCACTACCTCATCCTAATTCATCGCCCCGTATGTTAAGTGGAGCTGGTGGTGCTGTGTATGTTCAATCATCTAGTATCAATGTTAAAAATTGTTTGTTCGTTGATAATGTTGCATTAACTGGTCAATTTGATTCGGGGTCATTAGGTGGAGCAATATTATTCGAACATGTCTCAAAAGCATCAGTTTCTTTGACAAACTTTACATCAAATGGTGCTGCGGGATTTCTTGGATTTTCCACTTATGCCAGTAGTGGTACTGGTGGTGCAATTATGTTGAAATTTTCTGTTGTTATGATAGACGAGTGTAAATTTGATTATAATTGGGTAACTGTGGGAGGAACTCAGATGAGTGCTGGTGCTGCTATCGCTATATTTTCTACATATAGTGATTCGGAATATCCGACAACAATAAGTAATTCTGAGTTTACTGAAAACTATGCACTGAGGTAACAATACTACTTATTTTGCTAGCATATTTCATTATATTAACTAATTTTTTTTAATTATTACTTTAGTGATGTTTGTCAAATGTCTGGTCCAAAGGCTGGACAAGGTGGTGCAATTGCAATTGCTGGTGCAGCTAATCCTGGGGTATTATTAGTTTCAAACATTTTTGATAGAAATATTGCGGTATCGATTAAAGATAATGGTATACCAGCAATTGGAGGTGCAATATCCGTGGCATTAGAATCGGTAGTCAATATTGTTACTTGTCACTTTATCAAAAATATTGCTTACAATGGTATTGGAAATGATTTTACTGTATTACCGATAGTTGGCAGCTCAGTTGGTAGTAATATTACCATTGATAATGTAGTCTTTGATGTGGCTAATATTACCTATGTAGAGTCTATGCAATCGCGTGTATTATCAATAGGTGGCGCAGTGTGTGCTATTGTAGCCCATTTTGATCAATTGGATCCAAGTAAAGTAACTGGTTCCAGGAAACTCTTGAATGATAATCGCAAATATGTAACTGATGACAATATACGCGTACAACAAATTAATGACGAATTAATGCGTTTTGACGACAAAACTTTGACGCAATTAGTATGGAACAAATATAAACAAGAATTAATGGAGGAACTTGACCATATTTCCATAAGAAAATATGAAGATGCAAAAAGTGTCAATACTACCTTTTGGGGTAACCGTCGTAAGTTGGGACTTTTGTCAAAATTAGATTTCTTACTTCAACCTTCAATCGTTATTGGTGCTGGGGAGGCTAAATTTGTCAGCCCAATTTTTGACGAAAGTTATAACATTTTTATTGGAAATTTTTTAGAGTTATTAAGTATTCAATCTTTTTATGGCTACGTCACCCCAAATTGTGCTGTATCTATTAGTGGTAATATTGAGCAAGAAGGTTTAACATTGGTGAGCTATAAAGCAGATGTTTATTTGAAAAGATTTGGATTTAGTAGTTTTAATATTGAAGGACTTCATCTCATTAACAGCACCCTATACGTAAGTAATAATGTTACGATTTCTGGAAATAGTACTATTTCTTCATCGGCGATCAAAAGTATTGCTTTAGATACCGCAATCGTTGATTACGTTAACATAAGTAATCCTGAAATCAACTTTTTGGGTAATGTTTACACTGGTCTAGGCTTTCAAGATAGTATTGGTATATTCGGATTTGGGGACGATGATGGCATTAACAGTGCTTGGTTTCCACCAAACATGTTATTCGATGCGTGTACAGTGACTATCTTTAAAAGCTTTAAAATTTCATCACCATCATTTGACCAAAAATCTTTTGATATTAAAAGTACTATTGTGTTGAAGAATAATGCGCTATTAAATATATCTTCGACAGGAGAGTTGGGTATCACTGTGGGTACCAAAATTCAAGCCGATCGTAGCGATTTGATGGCGCTTAGTAATTATGGTACGGTCAACTTACTAGGATATGCAGTCAGTCTTAGCCCTTTTATTACCGATGGTACTAGCTCTATTGTATCACTTACCGATCTTGAGAGTGTATACAGTCAGTTGACCGTCGATGGAATATTTACACAAAGTGTAGATGGGAAACTTGTCATAACTATCGGAAATATCAGTAGTAGTCATCCTAGTATGTACTTATACTCGAATGAGTCTTTTTTGGGTACCATTTATGTAAATATTAACGCTAATTCGAATGTAAAATTATACGGTACTGCAACTCCAACAGAATGGGAATTTGCTAAGTATGAAGTAACCAAGACTAATCCTGCCGGTAGTGCAAATGTTGTGGGTATGGATGGTCTTGGATATAAAATTGGTTATGAAAATAATGATTCAGATTCCTTTAAATTATCTGAAAATTTGATAATTGAAAGTATTTCATGTGATCAACTACAATACTACTATAATGCACAGTCATTATGTGGTTACTGTAGTCTAAATTCTAGCTGCAGTTACTGTAATAATAATAAATGTGTTGATAGTGGGGAATGTTCAACTGTAGGGTCAACTGCTAAAGACTCTTGTTGTGGTGACTCTTGTACTGAAGAACACGGAACATGTCATATGTCAAACACTTATGATTACTCTTGTGAGTGCACTTTCTTCTACAGTGGAAGCTCTTGTAATAACCTTTCGGTAGGTGCATTAGGTATAATTATTGCGTCGGTATTTATTTTTACGTTTACCGTTATTACATTCTACTATAAAATGTACTACAAAGGACAAAAAACTTTGGTGTTGGAGGAATTACGTCAAGGTTTATTACAAAGTGAAGATGGTATTTACAGCAGTCAGGATAATACATACATTCAGTCATTGCAGCAAGAATTGATATTAAAAGATGTTTTTGTTAACTACAAAGAAATTAAATTAGAATACAAGATAGGTGAAGGTAGTTTTGGCGTAGTTTACAAAGCAGTCTTTAGAGGAGCGCAAGTTGCTGTGAAAAAAATGCGCAGTCCTTTATTCATGGAATTAACTCAAAATGATATTGAAGAATTTCGCAAAGAAGCATATATGATGAGTAGGTTACGTCATCCTAATATTGTTTTAGTAATGGGAATATCACTGGTTGATCAAGACCCCGTGAAATTACCAGCGACATCTGTCGATGGTCTATCATCGCCAATGAAGAATAATAAGGATGTTAAAATGAAGAAAACAGTGTGTATCATAACGGAATATTTAGAAAAAGGTTCGTTGGCAGATATACTTTACGGTCCATCTAGATTGCCACCTGATGTATTAACTTATGAGAGAATATTAACATGTGCTCATCAAGCCGCTAGAGGAATGCTTTATTTACACTCTCTGTCTCCACCTATCATGCATCGTGATTTAAAAAGTTCTAATTTAGTTGTTGATGATCATTGGGTAGTAAAAGTAACAGATTTTGGTATGAGTCGTATCGTACCTGAAAAGTTACAAGATTTAGATAAAGGTTTAGCACCCTCAGAACACGGTGATGATGATCTATCAAAAGTTGAAGAATTGTCAGATTATTATTTTGAACGAGAGTCGTTAGCTAAGCCACCATCAGAGACATCAATTCATAATTTAGAGAATAGTACGTTTAACTTAGAAATGACTTCCAATTTAGGAACAACCGCTTGGTGTGCGCCTGAATTATTAACAGTCAGTAACACTACTAAATATTCTTTGAAAGTTGATGTCTATAGTTTTGGTATGGTATTGTGGGAATTATGGGAGAAAAAACGACCATTTGATGATTTGCATTCTCGATTTGATATAATGGATGCAATTAGATCTGGAAAACGACCGCCAATTAGTAGTACTTGTCCTCCTGCATATAGGTCATTAATGGAAAGATGTTGGGATCCTCAACCCGCTAAACGTCCTATTTTTAAGTATATTGAGAAATATCTAAAAGATGAATTAGCACGTGTGAAACGCACTAATGCATCAGTAGCTATTCCTGGTAACTTCATATCTTCATCTTTAACAGAATGGAATTTATCAATGTCATCTCCCTCGGCTGCTGGATCATTATCAGGTGGTAATGTTTTGACTAATTTTTTACAAAGTTGGGGTACTAGAAGTAGATCTAATACTATGCAATCTGATAAAGGAGTTGAAACTCAAAATCCTATTAGTGTAAGTGGTGATAAGTCGCCATTACGTCAAAATATAATGAGTGAAAGCCACACTACCGATCAAGACTCGCCCAAAAGGCTATCGGGAGCGGCTAATTTACAACCAACCATAAAGCCTAATAAATGGAGGGATCAATATGTTATGAAATTTTCTGGTTGGAATGCATCTCAACCTGATGTTGGTTTACCTCCTACGTTAGCTTCAACAAGTGGTAATGGCTTCGGTAGCACAGTAGTCTCTATTCCACCTAGAGCAACGTCAATTGGTGGCGCAGCTGCTAGTAACAATGATAATGCTCAGAATCAACTGAGGCGCTCAAATAGGGAACGAGAAGGAAACTCAAATAACATTATTATAGAAGATTCCGGAATATTTTCACTGGATTCTGATGAAACTGATCGATCGCCTCTAGAAAACCAAAGAGATTTTATGATGAATAACGCAGTAGCAGTAAATAACAATGAAACTGTCGGTTCTAATAGGTCGAGTAAGTCAGCAACTAAGGGTTAAGCGGAATAATTGTGTGTAGTTGTAAGTTAAGTCAAGTCATAAATACAAATAGTAAATTTTAATTTTGATTTTGTACTTGAAGCAAATATTCTTGCGCTTTAATCTCTATAGCGCTATCATATGTTTCTTTGTTTAAGGCCAAAACACGTTCAAGAATCGGCTTCGCTTTACCATATTCTTTATTTGTTACTAATGCTATTGCATAATTAATCAATGGTTGTCGTAAACTATGATGGTACTGGCCTGCATAATTTTCGATCAACTCTACTGCTTCGTCGTATAGCTTGTATGCTTTTTGGTAGTTATTGAACATGGCATGCACATTTGCAACTAATGATAGTGGTGTTATAAGCACATGAGAACCAAATTTTAAACTAATTTTTCTTGATATGACTAAATCCGATTCAGAGTTAACTAGTGCCTCGGTATAATTTTGTTCACTTAGTTCTATCATTCCAATTTCTCTATTCATGTGACTTATCATAAGCATTACCGCATCTCGTTGTTCCATGTGACAAACAGATATTATTTCTTGTAATATAGCCATTACTTCATTTGTGCATCGAATTTTATCACTATACACACCCATTGAACATACATTTTGGCCTGCCTCGGCGACAATTTTCAAATGTTCTGGCCAATCAGGTTCTATTTTATTTGAGTACAAATTAACCGAAAGATTTCTTCTATTCTCCACATTTGCTTTTAGTAATTCAAATACTCTTAATCTAATTTCATTTGATTTATTCATATTATATTCCGTTTGTGTATACATTAATGCGTGGGCATAATGATGGGCAGAGTTTGACAACTTTCTGGATTTATTCAGTGTATTTTCTCCATTTAAAGCATTTGTAGAGTATTCATACACCAAATGCTCATATTCTTTAGAGTATTCTTCTATTGTCCATCGCAGTAAATTGTCACGTGTAATTGTTAATTGTTGTGCAAGTCTACTAAACGAGGTATTAGCATGATAATGACGACATATTTCATGAAATCCAGAAGAAAAAACCTTTACACGATATTGATCATGTTCTCCCATTAAATGCAACATTTGATTGTATGAACGCTGCATGGTCATAGCTGGTGGGTCACTATTAATACCATCTGGGCGCAATATAACAATGTTCCTATCATAGTTATTATAACTTTTGTATTTATTGTATAACATATCAAATTGTTCTTGATCGCTGTAGTATTTTCTATCAGCAAAATTCCACCAATCATGCAAAAATTGTCTTGTCCATTTAGAATTTTTAACTAATATTGAGCCACTATTAATTAAAGTGGTGCTGCCAGTATGCTCTGCAGATACAATCATATGCGCGTATGGAAATGCTGCAGCAATTTGTTCGATACGCATGCTCATATCTAAAAAAATCATATCTGCATCAACCCACATTAAATAATCAAGATTATTACCCCATCCATGAATTGGATCAAGTGCGTCTAATAATATTTTTATCTTATTCCATCGTGCATCATTATTGTCATACATTGGACCACTTTCATTTAAGTACCAAAATTTATAATGGTTATGTTCCGCAAATGCTTCGTTTACTAGAAATGAATGAACTGCGTAATTAGATATATCACTTGTGGCGTATGTCACAATTCCTACATTTATTGATGGTTGATTACCAGCGAGCAATGATTTTACACGAATTCTATCTCGATTATTTTCAGCTGCATCCAAAACACAATTAAGTAGTGTATCGTCAAATCGAAAATTATCACAACAATTTCCAACTCTTCCGAGATTTAATTTATCTGGTTGAATTCTATCAACTGTAGATATTTGTCCATATCCACACATAATAAAGGAGCAAATAAAAAGTAGATATCCTATGATGTTATTCTCTTTCTTCATTCATTAAGTCGCATAGATGCTGAAGATATAAACAGGAACTTTTGGTTGAATTTAATTTTAACTTTCAATTTCAATTCATATTTGATTTCTCAAATCTTTACAAATTATTTGGTTGCAGAAAATTGAGTTTAATTGGCAAATTTGCCAACCAAATTTGGTGGAGAACTTCCCAGAGAAGTCGAGAAGCCTTTGGGAACTCAGTGAGAACTTCACTAGTAGTCTTGAAGGAGACTCTTTCCTAGAGAGAGAAAAAGAAAATTTTATTTTTTCATCCACACCTTGTTGGTAATACTGATTTGTGGAAAGGTTATTTGACGTCACATTCAGTAAATAATAAAGCCATATATGAATGATCCAACATTATACCAGTTTTTGCTGGAATTTAATAAAGAAGAATAGCTAGGAACGCAATAAATAAAATTCTGAAGAAAAATCCGTGAAAAGCATTCCATTCCAAATTACGTTTTCCTCCTTAAAACTATTTCTTTATCTCGCCATTTATTTCTCTAACTGCAACATATTTGATGGAATCTCTGATCATCAGAGTTTGCCGGTACCTCAAGTTGCAGTGCCGTGGATTCGCACTACCAAGGCACCAGTTAGAACAAACCAATACAATTATACAAACATTCAACATGTTAAGAAAAGTGTTGTTTAATCCGCTGCAACGAAGATTTTCTAGTGCGGGGGCAACTCCATTTCATTATCAACCTCTGTTTGAGTTAGCTCCAGATACTACAACGGAATATAAAAAATTGGAAAATGCAAGTAAATATGTTAAAACAATAGATGTTAACGGTATTTATCAATTATTTTCATTTAATATTATATGATTAAGCTGATTTAATTAAAATATAGGTAAAAAGTACTTAAATATTGAACCCGAAGCGCTACGTATATTATCTGCACAAGCAATGACTGATATCGCACATTTATTGCGCCCAGCCCATTTAAAGCAATTAAGTAATATTTTAAAAGATCCTGAGGCTACTTCTAATGATAGATTTGTCGCTTTAGAGTTATTGAAAAATGCAAACATTGCATCTAACTTCGTATTACCTGGCTGTCAAGACACTGGTACTGCAATTATATCAGGTAAACGAGGCCATGAAGTATTAACTGATGGGAATGATGAGAAACATTTATCTCATGGTGTTTATGATACGTATACTGGTACAAATTTAAGATATTCTCAAGTTGCACCATTAGATATGTTTAAAGAAGTAAATACTAAGACTAATTTACCTGCACAAATTGACTTATATGCAACACCAGGTAATAAATATGAATTTTTGTTTATTGCGAAAGGTGGTGGGTCGGCAAATAAAACGTATTTATATCAACAAACTAAGGCTTTATTAAATCCGACGTCTATTATGAAATTTTTAGAAGACAATATTAAAACTATAGGAACAAGTGCTTGTCCACCATATCATTTAGCTATTGTTATAGGTGGTTTATCGGCCGAATTAACCCTGAAGACTGTTAAAATGGCATCAACCAAATATTATGATACTTTACCCACTTCTGGAAATGAACATGGAAGAGCATTTAGAGACATTAAAATGGAAGAGGAAGTATTAAAATTAACTCAAAAAATGGGTATTGGTGCCCAATTTGGTGGCAAATACTTTTGTCATGATATCAGAATCATACGTTTACCACGTCATGGTGCATCTTGTCCTGTTGGTTTAGGTGTATCTTGTTCTGCCGATCGTCAAATAAAAGGTAAAATAACACCAGATGGTGTATACTTAGAAAAATTAGAGACAGATGTAGGCAAATACTTGCCTGAAGTAACTGATTCGCATGTAAGTAATAATGTTGTAAGTCTTGATATTAATCAACCTATGGACGAATTAAGAAAAAAACTATCGACTATACCAGTCACTACAAGATTAAGTTTAACTGGAACCATGGTCGTAGCAAGAGATATTGCTCATGCTAAATTATTAGAAAGATTGGAATCCGGCCAAGGATTGCCTGATTATGTTAAAAATCACATGATTTACTATGCTGGTCCTGCAAAAACTCCTCAAGGATATGCATCAGGATCATTTGGTCCAACTACTGCTGGGCGTATGGATGCATATGTTGACAAATTTATGGCTGCCGGTGGTAGTTTTATTACATTAGCCAAAGGTAATAGATCTAAAGTTGTTACAAAAGCATGTAAGCAGTATGGTGGTTTTTATTTAGGTTCTATTGGTGGTCCAGCTGCAATTTTAGCAAAAAATTGTATTACTAAAGTTGAAGTATTAGAGTATCCTGAACTTGGTATGGAAGCCGTATGGAAAATTGAAGTTAAAGATTTCCCTGCATTTGTCGTTGTTGATGATAAAGGTAATGATTTCTATTCTAAGTGGATCCCATAAATTAGTCCGTAATTTATCCTGTAAATATAAAAAACATGGTAGTAATAATTACTCTTAAATTCTATTCGCGGTGCTCCATGCCACTTATGCATTAGTAGTAGACTGAATGCTTAAATTCTATTCAAGAAAATAAAATAACCCTAACTTAAGATCTTGCAAAGCAAAAAAGAGAAATAAAAAGGTTTACGAAAAATGAGTGACAACAGAGTAGCAACATGTTTGTCGTTGATGAGGAGGTTGCCGCCAAATAAAGTTGAGCAAAATCTCTCTGGTTTATTAAATTTATTACCAGAATTAACTGATGAATTGCTACAACGAGTTGATCAACCTTTAAAAGAATCAAATGATACTGAAACAGGAAGAAAGTATTTACAATGTGACTACAATAGAGATGGTGATTCATATCGATCACCATGGAGTAATAAATATGATCCGCCGTTAGAAGATGGATTTTTGCCAACAGAAAAATTAAGATCCATGGAGATAGAGATGAATGAATTATTTGATGCATACAGGGAATTATATTATGAGGGTGGAACTTCTTCTGTATACTTATGGGAATTAGCAGGCGGTTTTGCGGGTTGCTTTTTAATTAAAAAAAATGTTGAAAATAATGAATTTGTAAAAACAGGTACATGGGACTCTATTCATGTTGTTGAATGCAAAGAAGATGGTAGTGGGAAAAATGCTACTTATAAATTAACAACTACAGTCATGTTGAATATGAATGTTGATAAATCTGAAATTGGTAATAGTAATATGTCTGGATCATTAACTAGACAAGCTGAAATAACTAGTCCTATTAATGAAATAAAAACTCATTTTAGTAACATTGGTAAAATGATTGAAGACATGGAGATTGATATTAGATCAAATATTCATGAACTATATATATTAAAAACTAGAGAAATTGTGAATTCTATACGCACAGTTAAGGATGGTCCTAGTCAAACAGCTAATCATGTAATGAATTTAAATAATGCCGTTATGAATCATGGTAAAAATAGAAAATTTGATAGTGAAACAGCCGAAGTATAAATTATAACAATACAAAAATAATAAGATGTACATTTTTTACAAATTAATCATAATTATATTCTAACGCACTCCAATGCATCTTTTAAAGTATTCAATTAATCTATCTAACATTTCTACTACGTAGTCTAAAAATTGTTCAAAAATATTTTTTTCTATAATAACTTCTTTATTTTTTTCATTTTGGAACTCTAAAAATGAAACTATAAGCTGTGTACGATTATTCACCTCAACGGAATTTATGGTTCCGTTAAACATCAAGTCTTTCAAATTATTTATACCTTTCTCCAACTCTATGGTATCATCTTCATCTAAATCTAATTCATCAATATCCTTATCAGTGATAGATAATGGGTGCTTCTCATCTTGATAACCACGTAATGCTTTCATTTATCTAGTCATATATCAAAATTAGGTGATAACAATTGAGCAAAAACACAGTAAATAACACTATGCCATTACACAGTCTCTATTAAAATTCACGATCAGAGTAGTAAATAAATTTTCTCTCGCAAAATATCTAGATAACTTTCACAACTTACTCTGGAATGCTGCACAAAAAGTGTATTAGTGCCACATAAACGTCACTTAGACCAGGTTCCAGTAACAGACTAAAACTCGTAG
>JACCDO010932236.1_pt1 | contig 13740 bp, 10 predicted proteins | sample 7446101 | NCBI WGS metagenome assembly JACCDO01 (sample SAMN15323440, study PRJNA562643) | freshwater metagenome | isolation source: river surface water | place: USA:Blue River Watershed | collected 2017-08-16
GAGGACTCGCTCGATCAAAGGGATCCAAAGTCCAAACCCTGTGGGAGTATTTAGCTGCGGCGTCAGGACACTCCCATAGAGTAGCCACGAAGGATTTTCGTCGGCGGTCTTTCGCAGGGTGTGGTGCTGAAATGGAACCGAAGTCGCATCCGAGCCATCGCTCAGGAGAACGGCCGGCGAGTCTTTCGAGAAAAGCGTGAAAGAAGCGGGTCGAAAGTAGTGAATGGAAAGCGTGAAGAAGAGGGCCGCGCACGCCAACCAGCGAAGGGCCTCCTTCCAGGCTCTCATGGATTTTGCTCCAAAGAGTCCAGAATCAGCTCGGAGGGGGAGCGATCAAAGCGAACTGGAGCGCGCTTGAATAGAGTGGGATCCTTTAAGAACCCAGTGATTGCAGGCGCTTCAAACTTCGAGAGCAAGCAAGGCCCGCCTTCGAGTCCCTCGACTCGCTCGGTGGTGTCGCGAAGCAAAAGGCAGGGCTTGCCGAGGTAGTAGCACTCCTCCTGATTGCTGCCGCCGTCCGAGAGCAGGAACTCGGCACCTTCCATCAGTCGAGTGAAACGCGTGAAGGGTTGGCGCGGAAGGAGTTTTACTCCGCCCGATTCCAGTCGATTCTTGGTGACTGGATCTGCATCGAGCTTGGCTTGGGTAGGCGGATGAAGCACCAGATAAGTCGGCATCTGGCGAGCTGCCGTCAGAAGCGTTTGGCAGTGAGTCTCCCATCGAGAAGCTGAGTTGAGATTCTCAAAGCGATGCAGATTCGCCACTGCGTAGCGCCCCTGCGGAAGCTCGTCCGCCTTTGCAAAAGCAGGATCTTGGATGACAGCCATCAAGGCATCGTAAAGCGTATTTCCGCGCGTGTTCAGAACCAGGCCCGAGGCTTGGCTCAGATTTCGTACGGCGCGCTCGTCCTGGCCAAAGTGGCGCGAGGTCAGGCGTGAAACCAAGCGACGGTTGATCTCTTCAGGAAACGGACTCAGTAAGCTGCTCGAGCGAAGACCAGCCTCGACGTGAGCCACCGGAACGCCCAAGCGACGGCCCAAAATGGCTCCTGCCAAAGTCGACAGCGTATCCCCATGAACTACCCAGTGGTCGCTCGGCAAGGGCAGTACGCCAGTAGCTTCGCGAAGCTTTTCGCGAACGGTACCTAGTTTGAGCGTCACGCAGCGAAGCCACCAGGCCAGGGCTTGCGTCGAACGGGTCAGGTCGTGAGTGGTATCGATCAGTGTGACGGCTTTGGAGCGAGGAAGCTGGAAGTCGTCCCATTGAGTCCAGAAGTTCACTGCGCTTTGGCCCGTGGACACAAAAGTCCATGCGAGCCCGCGCTTTTCAGCCAGCCGCAACAGCGGATAAAGCTTGATCAACTCGCCGGCCGTGCCAGCACAGAACCAGAGCACCGTTCCTTGGAGCTAGCACAAGCCCTGGGTTTTTTGGAGATGGGTTTTGGGAAAGAAAAGAGCCGGGACGAAGCCTCCCAGAGGAAGGTCGCCCCGGCTGGGGGAATGACGGGTTTAGGTGGGCGGCCGACTTCAGCCTTTTTTGGCTTCAGCCGGAGCTTCACTGGCTCCCAAGATCTTGATCAGGCTTTCGACCAGTTCCCGATCTTTATTGGATTTTACCTGCATGCGCTCTTGCGAGATGATCTTGAGCGACTCGTTGATCACTTGTGCCGAATTCGGGCGTCCCTTGAAGGTGGCCAGCGACGTCGCAGCGGCTCGCCGCTCGCTCGGAGAATTGCCTGGCAAGATCGCCGTGCTCAAGATCCGCACGATCATGTCTTCCAAGTCCAAGACCATCGCGTTTGCTTCGACTTTAGCAGTGGGGTCGGCTTTTTTCAGGATCTCGCCCAGATCTCCCAAGAAGTAAGGCGCGTTCGGATCGCGAGCCAAAGCACCCAAAACTGCGGTGCGGGCTTGGGTGATTCCGCCTTTCTCCGAAGTGTAGAAGTCCTTCACGAGTTTCTGGGTATCGCTCACGAACTTGTCCAAAGCCGGGGTGGCTTTGTCGGCCGGGAGCGACTGAATGTAAGCCGACTTGGCCAGCTGCGCTTTGGCGTTGTCGATCGCCGAATCCAGCGATGCTTGGACCGGAGCCGGAGCTTTCCGGATATCGGCGCCTCCCATTTCCATGATGCCGCTGAGGTAGTTCGAGCGCATCTCAATCTCGCTCGTTCCTTCCGGCAAAGCCGTATAAGCGCGCAAGATCTTGACCGTCCGAACCAGCGTCTGCTGAAGCGACGAACGGCCCTTCTGGTAGAAGAAGCTGAAAGCGCCCAGCGTGCGGGTTTGGTAAGTGGTCGCGAGTTTTTGAAACTCTTTTTCGTCTTTGGCGCCTTCCAAAGCGGCTTGGGTCATGACTTTGGCCGGAATCCAGGAAATGGATTGGCTCAAAGTGACGTCGTCCACGTTGGCTTGCGAGTTCTTGATCCGTGCGATGGCGGTCTTTACCGACAAGCTCGGGTTCTTCTCCACGTCGTAGCGAATGCACAAGGGGTCGACTGCGCCTTGAGTGAAGTCAGCTTCGGCATCCGAGCACGCAGGAAGTACGGCCGCACCCTTGATGTCCGCCTCACGGTTGTAGAGGTGGCTCAAAGCTTGACGGTCGTACTCGAGCTGCGGCCCTTCAGCAGAATGCGCCACTGGGAATGCTTGGCGCTCCAGCTCGAAATGGTTGTAGTCCATGATCGAGGTTGTGAAGATGCGCTTCTCTTTGGGTTGCGACAGATCATAGGCCAAGGAGCCTTTGAAATTGTGGCCCAGGCCCAAAGCATGTCCCACTTCGTGGAACAAGGTTCCGATCAGAAGCTCTTTTCCGAAAGCTTCCACTTCGTCCACCGTCGTTGCACCCAAGACCGCTGCCATTTCTTCGCGCAGGTCTTTTGCGCAAAGGGCAGGTTTCGAGCGCTTCATGGAAACGTCGGTTGAGAAATCCATCAGGTCGAGGCCCGTCTTCTTATCGATGGCGCGGCCCTCTTCCCAGTAGGTCTTCCCGATCTGAACCCAAGCGGCGGGCAAGTAAATCAGGCTGTGGCTCTGGTAGCCGTTGAAGGGGTTGGTGGCTTGGCTTTCGTAAGCGGCCCCCGCTACGCGTCGGCTATCCCAGTTGATGATGTTGAAGCGGGGGTCGCCCAGCTTCACGCCTTTCGGGGTGCGGCCTTTGAAGCGAACCACATCGCGTTTGATGCCTGCGAAATCGCGGTAGTAGCGATTCCAAGCTTCGACGCCGATTTTCACCGACTCCAGGTACTCGTCCGGGCAATTCGGGGTCACCCACCAATCGATCGTGCCGTCTGGATTGCGGGAAGTCTTCGAGATGTCGAAGTGCGAAGCGTAAGAAAGGGTGTCTTCGCCTTTGCGAATGTCGTCGGTCGGAATGTGTTGGAAGCGTGCGCCTGGGGACTTGTCGGCAGCGATGACTTGGAAGTCTTTTCCAGGAGTCAGGAAGCTTTCTGGCACCACGTATTCCATGAACTCGGCGGTGACACCGTCCGAAAGGATGATCGAGGTTTCCTGAATCAACAGCCCTTCTTTAACGGCTTCCTGGTTCAGTGAACGAATCCAGTGATCTTTCACCGGCAAGCTCGAGGGGTTCAGGCTGCCCTGCGCGAGCGGAACGAACCACTCTTGGAGCATCCGCCGCGAGTCAGCACCCGATACGACCAAAACAGAATCGGTCTGGGTCAGGATTTTGAAGCGCGAGATGACTTGCTCGGGGTGATTCACGTCGCTGGGGAACAGGTGGCGCGAGTCAGTCACGAGCTGAAGTTCGTCGCCTTGAATGCGGAATGTGGCTGGGGTGTAACCCCGGGCTTCGCTCTGCTCGTAGAGATCGAACGGCTTGAAGTAGGAAGACGAATACTGGAGGCTTCGTCCGTAAAAGTATTTTCCGCTCAGGACCGCAGCTTTATCGAGCTCCATTTTCACGCTGACGGCCGCAGCGGTCTTCGTCACCACAGGCTCGCCATCGATGCCGAGGGTGCTCACGGGCTCTTCAGTTGGGCGTGGAGCTTCCGTTACCGTCGATCCTTTGATGAAGGACTGTTGGGGTTTCGGCTTGGATTTTCCGCAGGCCACTAGGGCGATCGGAACGATCAAAACGGCGAGAACTCGGGCTAGGTCCAGTTTTCGGTTCTTCATGCGCGCGTGGCTAACATGAAAAGTCAGAGATTAACACTTAGTGTCAAAAATAAATAATAGGTCCTGGATGAGTAACTCTTATGAGGTCTGGACCTAGCCCTTTAAGCCCAGGATTTGAACCACGGCGCTGGGTCCGAAGTGCCCTTTTCCTTCATGAATTTCGCGGACTTGCTCAACCTGGACTTCGAGTCTCAGGCTGGAAAGCTCGGGCCGAAGAATTTCGAGATTCATCAAAAAATCGGGGTCCTTGGGGCCCCCAGTTCCGTACTTCAACTGCTCGGGGCGGTAAGCTTCCAGAAGGAACGCCCCTCCCATTCTGAGGCCTTGAACGCTTGCGGCGTGGACTTTTCTTCGAAGGGTTGAAGGAAGGTGGCACCAGATAGAAACGATTGCGTCCCAGTGTCCGGGTTCAATCACGAAATCGGCGAGATCCGCACAGACGGTTTTTACGGAAACACCGCCTTCGCGAGCGAGCGTTTCGAGTTTTTCTAAGCCCACCCGTGAGCCGTCGACTGCAGTGACTTGAAACCCTTGCTTGGCCAAAAAGACCGCGTTTCGTCCTTCGCCTTCGGCCAAGCAAAGAACTTTTCCACCCGCAGGAAGACGCGTGATCTGCTCACGCAAAAAATCGTTCGGGTCTTTTCCGTAAAAATACTCATCAATCGAGTAGCGCTCGTCCCAAGGGTTATTGGCCATGAGGGAGAGCTTTATCTGGCTTTCTGGGAACTCGGCTCAAAAAAAATTGAACCCGCAATGATTGAAGTTTTTATGTGTGTCCGGATGGCCACACTCGCCAGGGATGGAGGGGCCTCTTACACTTGAGGAGAAGGCTGGTTAGGCCTTTGTGGAACGTAGGAGAACGAGAATGAAGAAATTTTTTTTGATGGTCGTACTGGGCCTTGGTGTGGCTCTAGCTCCAAAATTGAGCTTTGCGGGGGCGTGCGACACCAATGCTAATTCATTAGAGCGAACGCTGAATCAACGCTGCGCGAGTCGCACGGGAGCTGAATGTCGCACTTGCGTTCAATCTCAGTACGACGTTTTGACTCGCGCTGTGCCCGACACCTGTAAGCAGCCGGGCGGAGCCGTTTTTGAGAGACGACGAGATTGGGAAGACTCCCACTGCGGATAGCTCAGTTTCAGTCATGAAAAGTTGGTCTGATTTTCTCCCCGGGCGTTCGAGTTCCGATTCGGAAAGCGGATTCCCGGGGTTTCTTTTGCTCGGTGTTGAAGGCGAGGAAACGCGACACACCGGAGGAATTTTCAAGGAATATTGAAGGCCCTCTCCTGACTGCCCTCATTGGCGCGGGGGATTGGCTCATTGGGTTCGCGCGCCGCGAATGGAGTGAAGCTCCATGCATGGATAGGTTCAAGTCTCTGCGAACCTCTCTGCTTTCGGATCCGCTTGCGATCCCTGAAAGGAAATTTCCATGCACCGTTTCTGGAAAAGCTTTGGCCTACTGGCCTTGGGACTAGCTCTTTGGAGCGCCCCATCCCAAGCCATCGAGCTGAAATTCGTCTTTGATGTGAACAGCTCCGGCCCGGATGTCTATGCTTGTAACGTGGGCTTAAAGCACGCCGACCCAGGCAACCAGGTGTGTTACCTGGAAGGTACCCAGACGGCCTGCGATCCCTCCACGTGTACGGACCAGGCCTGTTTGACGAACTGTAAGTGTACGAGCGCCAACGGGGGCGAGTACCTGATGGACTTCTTCAATGTGAAGCATGCTGCTTGGGGATCAAACAGCGGCAACATGCAGACCACCAACCGTCAGTCGGGTCAGACGGCGATGGCGACCCTCTTCAATGATCAGCAGGCCTGGGCGCACCGCGTGGGCGAGCTTTCTTTCAACTTGGGTTCCGAGCGCTACGGCGCTGAGTACTTCGTCGACATCTGCTACCGCGGACCTCAGATCGAATACTGGGAAAAAGATCAAAAAGTGAACTTCTCGATGGTGACTCAGACTTCCGTCACCGACCTGAACGTCACTCCGGGGATGAGCTACAAAGCTTTGGCCGACCTAGCAACGCGCTCGGAATGGGTGTGTGACACTCAAGGTGCGGGTACCTATAAGACGGGCCGCAATGCTTCGAATGCTTACAACACCTTGGACAACGAAGCTGACTTCGGCGCTGGCGACATGGGTGGGTCCTCTACCTATGCTCCGGTCGGGGGAAGCGCAATCACTTTCGTGAACGACACGATTGTGAGGAACAGCGCTAACTCGCTGCGTTTCTGTAAGGTTCGTTACTACTACAACGAGCAGTCGGTCGACGCACTTCGCAAGTGGCAGCTCCACGGCGCGCAGGTGTGTACTTACACCAAGATTGAAGAGAGCGCTCCTGAGCAACTCGCTTCGGTCATGCCGTAATTGACCGTTCAGTAATGAAATAGTTGGGCCGCCGAAGGTGCTTTACCGTGGCCTTCGGCGGTCCGCTTCCCGGGACTCGAGAAAACTGAGGATCAAAACCAGTGCATTGCTTCGCCATGCGCTTTTGTTTTTTAATTTCTGCGCTTTTTCTTGCCGATGAAACTTGGGCCTGTGTCAGCCAAGGTGTGAAGGACCTTTCAGTGTTTCCAGGGATGCGGCCGCCGAGTGAGTCCCTGGCACGAGTTCGCGGTTGCGACTCGGCGACAGCGACCGGTGCGCTTCAGGTAGGACTTGCTCCGATTGCCTACAAGCTCGATAGCGATTTGACTGAGATTTCCCTGAATCGCGATCTTCGCGACGATCGTTGCCGCATTCAGAGCGCACCTCGCGGAGATTCCCCTGTTTTCGCAGAAAGGCGCGCACTTTACCTCGATCGATTTTCTTGGATGGATCGCTGTGTGCGGATTCTGGCTCAGGACGCAGGCCCGGGAGGGATTGATTTCTATGATCCCCAGCCGGGCTGTACCGTCCGACGGCTTTCGGAAACGTCTTTGGAGCTGACTCCAGGATACTGTTTTTTGAAGCTCAGGGCAGACAGCGATATTTTGCTTCAGCCTTTTGTTTCGGCAGAGTGCGCAGCTGCGAATCTTCGCCCACAAGAGGTCCCTGCGCAGCTCGAAGTTTCCTGGACAGGGGATGCCAGCGGAACGAGCCCTGCTAAAAGAGTTCTCTCTCTACACGGAGTCTCTTTCAACGAAGGCGCCGAGCGTGGCTTTCCGGAAGCGGAGCGAGCGGAAGAAATCGATGGTCAGCCTTTTTGGCCAGGGAAGTGGGTGGCTGACGCCGCTTTCGGAGAAATCTCGATTCAACAAAAAGCCGGGAATGGAGTGAAGTTGAGTCTTCCCTTATGGGTCGATCATCGGTGTGGCGAGGGAACGGGAGTGGGATCCAGTCGAGCTTCGCCGTGTGATTACTCGCTGCCGCTGGCAGCCGAGCTGACTCTTCGAATCGACGGAGAGCGAACTGCCCGGATTCAGAACTACCTGGGTGGTTTGATCCCTCCGAGATGGCAGGGTCTTTTGAAGACGGTCCCGCTTTTGGGAGACGATGAGGCGCCTTTGCCCATGGGTCGAGAGGGGGAACTTGAACTTCGTTTCACCGATCCATCCGAGGACTGGGTTCTCTTCAGAACTCGCATGGAACAGATTCGGATCGATTTGGGCCAGATTCAATCCCCGGGAGTGGGACTTCCTCCACCGGGTTCTTCGGCGGGTCTGCCCGTTTTACAACCGCTTCCCGAGTTACCGCCGCGTGCACCTTTGCCAGGTTTCCCGAACTTATCGGGGCCCGAGCGCGACGGCCTTCGCGATCTTTTGGATAAGCTCATGAAATCAGTCGGAGGAGCCGCAAAAAACTTTTACTACCGAAAGGTTTGTCTCGATTCGCCCGAGAAGTGCCTGCCGGTTCGGGCAGGGACTTGGTGGGTCTTGAAGTCACGCTTCATTTTGGATTCCATCGACGTACGAACGGGGCGAGTCACTCTTCGGAATCGGCGGGATTCACCCAGGCTCTCTCCACTTGAGCCCGCGCCTGGGAACTGGATCCCAGTGACCCAACCTCCTCAGGTTGTTTGCGGCGGGACACCTTAGATCCTGAGGTTTTTCAGCGGCTGTCCCAAAATTCCAAACCTGAGAGGACTCAGCCTTTCGCGGGATCGCAACCTTTGGCTTGGTTCAGAATGGTCGTGTAGAAGAGAATCATGGTTTGCTGGGCGGGAGTTAGCACCTTTTGCGGAGTCCCGTCTGCATTCAGGAGTCTATAAAGATAAGTATTCATCGAAATGTAGAGTGAGCGGGGTACGTTGACCTGGCTTCGGCAGGTTGACTCCGTATAGCGCAGGGTGAGCGAAACCCAAGGTTGAAGGGGTGGCTGGGCGATCTGGTCGCCGATGATAATCACTCCGCTTCCCGCAGCGCTGCCATTTCGGTTTCCATAGCCGGAATTGAATTCGACGGTGAAGGACTTTCCTTGGCTATCGATCGAGGCAAGTTCGCATCGATCCGCTTGGCAAGCGACGCGCGCCCCTTTCATCACTTCCCAAAGCACTCTACCGTCGGACCAACGGACCGGCTCTTGCTCTTGAAGTTCGGGCGCTCCGCTCTCGAAGTCGTCGGATTCTTCGGCTTCAGCGAAAGCGGGATGGGGAAGCGAAAGGAGAAGGGCGATGAGGACCGACTTCGAGTTCCAGTTCATGGAAAGAAATTACTCTGGCTTGAGTATTCAGTTCCACGGCATTCGACCGACGCGCCTGCTTGCGACGAGTCGACTCCGATTCGAAAAAATCTCTCTGTTTGCACGGCTTTTCGCGGGTGCTTTTTGCATTGCTTCCTTCCTTTCGCCTTTAGCGTTTTCGAGTCAGTCCTTCTGGAGCGACGAAGCTCAGCTCTCTCGGGAACAAGCAAAGGAGGATCTCGCTCCTTACCGGGCTCTAGAAGAAGGGCGCTGGGAAGAGGCTCTTCATTTTTGGGAAATGCGGGAGCATTCAGGATTGCTTTCTGCAGCCGAGCGTTTCAATTTGGCACAGCTTGAGCGTCGCTTGGGCAAGAGCGAGCGCGCGCCTGAGAACTACTTGCGCGCTTCTCTCCAGGGCGTTCTTCCTGCCGCCTATGAGTGGGCGCGCCATCGCTTAGCAGCCCCCGAGAGCGCCCTAGGCGCCCCTCCGCGCGCGCTCTTTGAGCTGGCAGCGCGGGCGGGGTTCGCCCCGGCTCAGACCGCACTCGAAGCTTTAGAGCAAGGCCGTGAGGTGCGGCCTTTCAATGGGTGGCTCACTCCCGGGGGCGAACCTTACGTGCCCGCGCAGCCCAGCGCGCCGCGCTCGGTCTACAACCGCGCCGCCTGCGCCGAAGCTTCGCGTCGGCCCGCGCGCTCGGCTTACTTGTTTATCGATGCCTACGCCGCCGGGAAGTTGGCCCATACGCTTGCTAAAGCGCGCGGGCAGAGTGGCGACGCGCTCACCGCCGCCGCCCGCCGCGGCATGTGGGAGTTTCACGCGGCTGCGGCCCGGTTGAGCGCGATGCTGGGGCATGCGCTGGTGAACGGCGAGTTACCGCTTCTCCCGGGCCGCGAGCCCTCGCAGATCGAGCAGGCGCGGCGAGACGCGCAGGCGGCGCTGTCTCGCTGGAAGCGAGCAAATGAGCCGAGCTGGAAGCTAGCAAATGAGCCGAGGTGGAGAGGCGAGCGCGCACCGGGTACGCACTCGTCGAAGGGACGGATGAATTGCCGAGCCGTTCAGCGTCTGAGTGCATCCGATGATGCACCGCTCGGCCCCCTTCCCGAGCGGAAGCATCAAAAAGCTTGGCTCGAGCAGTGGATCCGTCAGGACAGTTCTGGAGAAGCTTCCGCTTTGCCTTGCGCTCTCGCTTTTGAATTGCCGCCCGATAGCGAGAATTCCGGCGAAATTCGCTCTCAGGTTTTACAGCTCGATTTTCAAGCGGGCGTAGTCCCCGTTTCTTTTCGGCTTTGGAATTCTCTTTTCCGCTATTTCGAGGAAGCTTGGCGCCTTCAGCCTGAGTGGTTAAAGGTGCCCGATGATCTCAGTTTGGCGTTTCAGACGTTATCCATCGAAGAAATGCTTCTTTGGGTATCCGCGGGTTGTGAAAGCTTGACCCACCCTGAATGCGACGCAGCGACCCTCACTTCCGAAACGCTTCGCGAACTTTTGGTTTCTTCAGATCTACCTGATCCGCTTCGAGCTTACCCGAAAGGCCAAGGCGAGACCTTGATCGAAAGTTGGGAGAACTCAGCTCGTTTGGGTGCGGACTCTCAAGGAGCATGGAAGTCGGAATCCGCCTCGCTTTGGGTGAGAGGCGTGCAAGAGACCTGGGCCAAAGCACGCGGTGATTTGTTGCGTCGGGAGCGAAAGGCCATTCAAGAGTTGATGGAAGAGGAGAAAGAAATTCCTGAGCTCGATGCCATCGCGGCCCTTCGCTTACCCTGGAGTGAAGTGTCTCGACCGCTTCAGGCTTACGCTCTTTGCTCGGAGTGGAGTTTGGCTCTTCACCCGGACTGGGGCATCCTCCACGCCGAATTCGAGAGGATGCGCGAAATTCAGGCGTCATTCAGAGAAAAGGACCCCGACGCGGCCGCTGCGCTCGATCTCGCGTGGACGCGGTTTCGCCGTTTATCTGGAACCGTGATTCGCGCGTGTGATCGGTGGGAAAAGTCGGGCGCTTGGGAAAACTTGAATCCTTTGAGTGTTGCAGCTTTTTCGTTCTCGGAATGGATGAGCGATTTGACGAATTTAAAATCGGAGACCAAGCCCAATCCCCCTCGCTGGGACGATGACTCTTGGCAAGCTTTGCGTGCCGAGCTTTCTGCTTGGGTCGAGTTGCGATCGACGGCTCTCTACGGTGAGGCGCTGAAGGATCGCGAGAAGCTCCTGAGTACCGAACTTTTCAATCCTTTGACGGCGCCCACCGCGTGCGGGCTTTATGATCCTACTTTTCATCGGCGCGCCACTTGGACGCGGTTTTTAGTGACGACGGGTGGGCTCGCCGTCTCGGCCCTGAGCGGCGTACCTGGATTGATTTTGGCAGAGCCCGTGAAAGGCCGTGTGCAGCGTTTGGATCCTTGGGTAGAGAAAGGTCATCTTCGTTTTCGACCCGTCACCACGCCTGAAAGTTTGGCCTTGAGTCTGTGGATGGGGAGCGGGATTGCGCGCCAATCTTGGTGCAGCTTGAGCCTGGGAAGCGTTCCGGTAGCGAGCGTCCCTGTCGGTGCTTCCTTTGCGGGCGTGAGCGTCAGCGCTTGCCGGCAGGATCTTTCCGAGGAAGTTCAATCGAATTCGCCGGAGAACTGGGCGAGTTATCCGGACGGATCCCACTCGTGCTTCACATGTTCGATGAACTTTGTTTCGAACTCCGCTTCTCCGCTGTTCTCTCGAGTGGGGGCAAGTGGGGCGCCTGCACTTTGGGGCAATGCGGTCGTTGCTCTGACACAATTGGTTCAAGCGCTCTCCGATCCGCATGAAATCCCAAGAGTCGGCCATCCGAAGCGAGAGTCGGTTCGTGCCACTTGGGAAAGGCATCAGGGGTCACTTCCGGAAGAATGCGTGACGGACCTAGTGCTCGGCCGTGAATGCGATCGCGACTCCTGCGCGCGCTCCTGGGAAAAAAACTTCGAGAAGGTTTCAGGCCTAAAGGTGCGAGTAGTGAAAGTAGAGACAAATGAAAATACGTCGGTGCCCGAGACGCATACAGAAGGAACCGCTTTACTGCGTCTTGTAGCGGATCCCAGGCGGACTTGGAAAGTGAGCTGGCAAGGCGGGTGCCTCAGGCCTTCGTCAGAAAGGTGGGAAAGCGCGAGATGACTTCACCCAGCGTGGCGGTTTTAGCGTCTCTGATTTGGATAGGAAACTTAGGCCTTCCTGGGTTCGAACGAGCACGCGTGAATCTGCAATGCTCGGTAGGTGGCCCTGTCCCTAATCTTTGCCAAGTGGCCTGCGAGGATTCTCAGCGCTGCGAATTTGTCGAGGGAGTTTGCAGAAGCTGCTCGGGAACGGGGGCTTCAGCTTGGACTCGATTTCTGAAGGACGTTGTTTCAGGCCAGGCCACGCGGGAAGAACTGGGAGGAGACTGGGGGAGTGGAGTCCCACCTGAGCTTCTCGAGGGTCAGACGGGCAAAGAGCGTTTTGCCTTTCTCGGTCAAGGGCGCTGGATCTTGGCTCATTCGGCTACGCTTTGGAATTTCGTGACGCCTTGGAATGATTCGAGACTCCGACAGGGCTTCAGCCGGCTTTGCGAAAATCCAGATCCCGCGCCATGGGTAATCTTTGAGCTCGATGAATGGGGAAATCCCCTGCGCCCGCGTGGTGTCGTTTGCTCGCCCTCGGGCTGAAGCTGACTCGCGTCGAGTTCAGCTGAGGAAACAAAAAAGCCTACCCGTTTCGGGGTAGGCCTCTTTTGAGAAGTGGAGCCGATGACCGGACTCGAACCGGTGACCTACGCTTTACGAAAGCGTTGCTCTACCAACTGAGCTACATCGGCGCCCTACGCTGTTGGTGAGGTTCGGTCATACCCTCGGGCAGGCGCTAGGCGCAAGGGGGTTTGGGGGGTAAGCTGGGGGGAAGATGCAAAGAAAAGCGCTGGTTTGGGTGATTGCACGCCTGTCCCCCGCCGCTTCGGGGGCTGCGCCTGGGTTTCGGGTGCTCCTTTTGAAGCGTGGGATGGACCGGGGCGGGGACTGGCAGCCGGTGACAGGAGGGGTGGAAGCCTTCGAATCATTTGATGAGGGGGCTGCGCGCGAAGCGACCGAGGAGACCGGCTTTCCTTGCCGTGGGGCGCTGATCGATCTGGGCTTTCAGACGTCTTTCACCGGTCGTTGGGGGCCCGCCATCGAGCGCTCGTTTTTGGCCGTTCTTCACTTGAAAGGGCGAGAACTCTTGCCGAGGAACGTTCAGCTGCCTGCACCTCGGCTCGACCCTTCTGAGCACACTTCTTTCGCATGGGTCACACCCGCAGAAGCGCTTCAGCGGCTGGTTCACGAGGCTCACCGAGAGAGCCTAGCTCTGGCGCTTCGCGCTTGGGTCAGGTAAGGCCAAGGGTTCGAATCATCCAACCTTAATCAGGAGAAAGTATCCATGGCTCCCATCACTGAAGAAAATCTCGGACTCGGCACGGGCTTGTTCGCCGTCTTTGAAACCAATCAAGGAAATTTCACCTGCAAGCTCGAGGACGAAAAAACTCCCGAGACCGTAAAAAATTTCGTGGGCCTTGCGACTGGCGAGAAAGAATACATTTGTCCGAAGACGCGTCAGCCGGGCCAGGGGCCCTTCTTCGATGGCACTGTGTTTCACCGCGTCATCAAAAATTTCATGATCCAAGGCGGCGATCGCTTGGGTCAAGGGACGGGCGGCCCGGGTTATCGCTTCGCAGACGAATTTCATCCCGATCTGAAGCACACGGGACCCGGAATTCTTTCGATGGCCAACGCAGGACCGGGCACAAATGGCTCGCAATTCTTCATTACTTTGGTGCCGACTCCTTGGCTCGATCGCAAGCACTCGGTGTTTGGTCGCGTGGTGAGCGGAATGGATGTCGTCGAGAAAATTGGCAACTGCGCGACCGGCTCGATGGACCGTCCGCGTGAAGAACAACGGATCGAACGAATTCGAATTGTTCGGAACGCTTGACAGTCGCGGGTGCTGGGGACATTCTTCTGGTCATTCCGCTCCGGCC
>JACCDO010644307.1_pt1 | contig 13736 bp, 10 predicted proteins | sample 7446101 | NCBI WGS metagenome assembly JACCDO01 (sample SAMN15323440, study PRJNA562643) | freshwater metagenome | isolation source: river surface water | place: USA:Blue River Watershed | collected 2017-08-16
ATGAATATTATCCTCGTTACAATTAATATAAAATACGAAGTGCAACTCTTTCCATGATGTCGATGTCGAATGGTAAAATGTTGTGGTCGGGACCAAGCATGTGATGACGAGGAGTTTGTTTCATTGCTTCATCACCACGCAAAGTACCACGAATTCCAATAAACTCATAATGAAATCCGAATTCTTGCAACATTTCATATAGAGCTAAAGCTTCATGCTTTTCACATCCGTTGTAGAAGAAAAGTTCATCGAAAACAATCACACATCCAGGTTTAATGAGTGGTGCTAAATAAGTTAAAACGGTTTTTGTTGAAGAATAAACATCGCAATCAATATGAATTAAGCTTATTTGTATATTAGGATGAGACTTTAAGAAGTTTGGAAGGGTTTTTTCGAACAATCCTTCTACACAAACAACATTTCGTGGTAATTTAGGTTTCACCTGTTTAAAAGAACCAATTCCATGATCTAAACGCCCCCAATTTTCAGGTAAACCCAAGAAACTATCAAATGTATATACGCGGTTTGTTCCCATTCGTTCATTGCTCATTATTTTAGTTGATTCTCCACTACCTGTTCCAAATTCTAACCATTCACCATTTTGATTACTAATGCGAGCAGCATACTGAAGTGGTGTTACTGGTAATTGTGCTTTACTTAAAAGAATCTTTTCAGATTCAACTACAAAATCACTGATAGATGTTGTCTTGGATAGCTTCATGTCTGTATTTCAATTACTTTCTCTTCTTTAAAACTTTTAAAAAAGGAAATCTTGAAGTGTAAACACATTGGACGTGGTGTGGATAGGGAGAGAAAAAGGAAAATTTTGGGGAAAAAAGGAAGACTTTCCAGCTTTGATTCATAGTTGTAAGTTCGGTATTTGGGTACGGATGCACTGTAATATATTTCCCTAAGCAAGTTTGAACTAAGGAAGACAATAACGCTCAAGTCCCATTATTAGTAAATCTTGTCTTAGTACTGATCCGTATATTTGAAAATGTCTGAATCAGTATGTGCTAGCTGTGGTGCTCTTGATGCTATATGGCGTTGTAGTGCATGTAAAAGTATTACTTATTGCAGTAAGTTGTGTCAAAAGAATGATTATAAAAAACATAAAAAGGTTTGTTGCCAGGAGAAGGCAGCTGAAGTTATAGTTAAAAAAGAGTCAGAACCAGCTAAAGTAGAGACAAGAAGTTGTAGATGCATGTTTTGTGGTCAAATTGTTATAGCTTCTTCAGAGGAAGAAGCTATTCAACACATGTCTGAGTGTTCATTACTACAAGAACAACTTAATGGAGAAGGGCAATTCACTGTACCGAAAGAATACTTAGGTGGCAAGTAAATAGTAAATTTTATTGTTTTATACATGTTAATAATGTTACTTATTCAAGAAACACTTTTATATTCTCTTAAATATACATCTAATTCACTGGATTGTCGTGTTATAGAAAAATTCCGAACTCTATTCCCCGTATTGTTAACACCAACTTCAAGGCCATAATCTACACTACCAACTTGTAACGTTACCTCTTCCATTTCTTCTTTTACTGTTTCAGAATAATAATGGCGGTAACACAAAAATACTAATAAATTAGCAACTGTACTAACAGTGAAATAGCTAGTTGTAACTGTTATAAAGTAATTGTGGAAATACAATGCAACTCCCAACATAAGTAACAAGGGTGCGCGGAACAAATGCGAACACATACATCTAGTATCTTCAGGTAATTTCTCTGCTTTTATTACACTATAGGAGGGATTAACTACACCAGCCACGACTGCAAATACGATTAAATAAAGATTCATGAAAGACTTACTGTATAATGCGAGTATTGACAAGAAAAGGACGACTAGGTATGGCAATAACGGCGTTTGGTATATGTTTTCACGATCATTTAGTTTATATTTCAGTATTGCTACTCCTAATGCTGAGTATATCAAATATCCAACAACTACATACAACAATCTATTCATCACAGACACTCCGTCGTTGAAGTAAGAGGAGGTAGCGATCAAACCAGTAAAGATAAGTATACTCGAAAACTCGTGTAGTGCTTTAGCGAGAGATAGCGCAACCAACTTGGTATCTGAGGTGTACATACTATAACTTGTAGAAAATGAACTAAATAGTTTACTCATCGTTACTCCTCCATTGTTTCTACTATTAGATCCATAGTTTTCGTCCCATGTGCTCACTAGAAATAGAATTATCACAGCATAAGGAAGGATAGAAAATAAAATTGCAGCTATTGTACCGCCATATTGCGTAATACAAAATTGACCAAGTAATATTGCTAATAAAGCAGATATTGCACTGCATATATATATGTTCCTAAATGTATTCCTTAGTAAAGCTATTTGAAAATCGTAATATCCAAGTTTTTGATGCTCCCCTAAAAACCAAGTCTCAAATGTTGTGTCAGATAAATTACTGGACCAACCACATAATATCATTGTTAACAATGCGAAATTATAGCTAGGAATTGCTACTAATATAACTACAGCGATACTAAGGAAGCAGTATATTAAACAAGTGTATTTTCTACCATATAAATCCCCAAATCCTCCCACACTGCTACAACATATCGATGATAATATATATACTACTCCTAACATAAGAATTTGTGAACTAATAAAACCACAAGACACATAATAGTCATATAAATATATGTTTCTCAAGCACTCTGCAACCGTTTTTAAACATACGACAGGCAAATATCGGTAGTTACAGAGGCGATAAAACGATCTTGTTAAATCAGATGTTTCATCTACTGTTTCATTACTATACTTCGAATACAACACACTGCCAAGGAGAAGTCCTAAACCCAATAAGTAGTAGCGCTCGGATGCAATCAATTGTGGCATTAGTTGGAACACGTCCATCTCTCTAGTATCTGCCTTCTTTTAGTAAGACGATACAAATTCGACGAGTTCTACGGGAGCTATCCTACTCCTGAAACAACAACAACGCGCGCACTCAGTGCCGCACTGCAATGTGTACCGGTGAACGGTACCTTCTTTTGAATACGAATTTAAAACTAACATAGGTATTATTTCTATATAACAATTGGAGCTTTTGTCTCGTAACTCTTCTCATCGCTAAGTTATACTACTATCTTTTTGCGATTCAATTGAAATTTGATTTGTCACGACTCCTGTTTGAAAGGGATTTTGACAAGTTTCCTGACAAATTGAAAATTATTAAAGACTTATGAGCACTAGAGTCTCCGAAAAGCCGTCCTATTAACCTTCAGAATGCTTTTATCGGTGCTTTTTGTATACTTATTATTGTCGATAATAAGCGCATCTGATGATAAAGAGAAACAGGAATACTGTAATCGTCCTTGGCCCGAATTAGAGTTAATGGTGCCTTTAAAGCTGGATGGTAATGTCCATGGAAGGAGATATGAATTTGAGTCATTATTTTTACGTACTTTTCTGTTTTTTTGGCCTTTACGTGTATCAAATACATCATTAATGATAGTGTTGAATGAAGAAAGTAAAACCACGGAAAAGTATCTATATGATGAAATTTATAATACTGTAATGGGAGTTAAAGATAGAATCCCTGGAGGGGTACGAGTTGTTGATTCGCCGCCGTCTGCATATTACAAACATGGTAGTGATAGACAACAATTAATGATGTTTTGGGCGGATAATTATACTACAAAAGAATATGTCGGATTTGGTGATTCAGATTGTTCATTTCTTACATATATTGATCGTGAAGATTTGTTTGAAAATGGAAAACCAGTGGTTAATGGTAGATCAGGCTATCACCATGCAAATGATGGATGGGATCAAGCACCTAAATTTACTTACTACGCACTTGGTATATTAGAACCGATGAGATGTATGTCATATTTTCCTGTTATTATTAAAACCTCACATTTCCAAGAAATTAGAAATCATATAAGTAATCACTTCAATATGTCATTCAATGAAGCATTTTTAAATTTTTCTCAGGTTCCTGGAATATATTCGCAGTTCAGTATATTTTGTACTTATTTATTTACTTATCATCGCGATGATTATACGTGGTATATACACAGCGAAACACCGACATGGGATGGTGTTAATCCCCCTCCCCGAGCTGGTCAAGATGGTAATATATCCATGTTTACTAAAGAAATGTATTTACCAAAACCTAGAATAGCAACACATGTTAGGTATCGCACCTCACCCAACACACCAGTTCAAGAATTTCCAAATATAGCAAAGTATCGTAGTAAAATGAATATGCTTATGCAACGTGGGGTGTGTATGTCACCACCATTCCCTAAAACTGAAAGTGTTTGTGATGGTAATCAGACTTTTGTAGTTGATGGTTATAATCATGAAATGCATTCATTTGAATATTTTGATTGGCGTAAGGTTGTATCAAAGGAAGCATTAGTCGATGAATTTAATAAAAGATATGAAAGAATGAAGTATTGTAATCATTCGTGGGATCCTCATGAAATGTCAGTCGTTATGAAACCTGAAGAGAAGATGGGTGATGGATGGCAAAGGTCGCGGTTGCGCAGAGTTAGAAGATAGTAATGTATGTTTTGTCTTATAATTAATGTATCAACTTCTATGTACTCACTAATTTCCCAATCACCCGCTCACTGGAAGAGCACAAGACAAAACCGGGCTATGTACGTACCCGAGATCTTCAGATCTTGTCTTGTTGAAGAAAATATGCGATGATTTGGTGGATATCTCTGCTTTGTTTGTTCATGATTCCTTGTGGTGGGTTAAGGCGTGGTATTTTGTCTACTTGGCATCGTCCACGAATAATTGTAAGGTTTGCATATGACCAAAGAGGCAGTAGGTATAACGGTGATAGTGGAGATGATAATGAAATGTTTCCTCCTACAGATAGACCTGATTCACGACCACGTAGATCATCAGCAGGTAGATCATCGTCAGGAGTTATTGCTAGAAAACCAGCTGCTACTGCTCCAGTGCAGAATGACAAAGATCCATGGAAAGTACTCATTAAAAAATTAGATTCAACAAAAAGTTCGAAACAAAAATTTGGTAAGTTAGATACCGCCATATTAAAGTCAGCAACTGTTGCAACGCCAGACATATTACAATGCAAGCATTTTGGAGTATGTGCAGGATGTACTATCAAAGGAAATTTTACTATGGCTCCTATTATAACAAAAGCAACAAATTTTTTTAATTCTGAAAATGTGAAGTTAAATGTACATTATAATAATAAAATCACTGCCGGAAACAATACATTGCAAGTAGATAATTGGTATTGGCAATGGAGAACACACGTCAAATTAGCTGTGCAACCATTAAGTAAATGGGGTGGACTGAAGATAGGATTATATAAAGCTGGTTCACATGAAGTTGAAGCAATACCGGATTGTCGAGTCCACCATCCTCGAATTAACGAGGCTGTTGAAGAGTTAAAAAAGCAGGCTATAGAAGTAGGAGTTAAAGGATATTACCAAGATTCAAGTGGTAATACCCCACCAAGTGGTGAATTACGTTATGTACAAATGACAGTTGAAAGAGAATCTGGAAAGGTGCAGTTAGTGTTAGTATGGAACTCTATGATGTATAAAGATGCAGAACAAACATTGCCACGTCTAGTGAAAAAGTTAAAAAGTAGAGCTGATTTATGGCATAGTATAACCGTAAATTTTCAGACTTCCGAATCAAATACAATCTTCAACTATCATCCAAAAGCATGGAAATTACTGTGGGGACCGCCAACGCTGCGAGAGCGAATAGGAAATGTAAACTTTTTCTTTCGTCCACAAATATTTCGACAGGCAAATCTAGATGCGTTTCAATATGGTATAATCCCACTCATCAATGCGCATGTTCCTGCGAATAGTGTTGTTGCTGAATTATATAGTGGTATTGGAGTGATTGGACTAAATGTAGCAGCAAGTGTGGATGTGGAAGAAGTCACTTGCTCGGATAATAATGAATATGTTGATGAAGTCTTTGATAAATGCGCTGATAGCATCGTTGGTGCTGGAAAGGAACGTGTATTCTATGAACAATTAAGTGCAAGTGATGCTGTCTTGCAAGGTCAAGTAGATGATGCTGATGTACTCATCGTTGATCCACCTCGTCGCGGTCTGGACTCGGGAGTCTTGGACTTGCTTGTAGATAAACATGAAACTGCTGAGTTATCGTCTAATTTAAAACGAATTATTTATGTTAGTTGTGGTTTTGAGGCGTTGGAGTCGGACACTAGATCTCTGCTCGAATCGGGACTCTGGCGTATAAAATCTGCCGATGGATATGTGTTATTTCCCGGATCAGATCATGTCGAAACCGTCGTTATATTCGATCGTGTTGCATCCAACAACTAGTCAAAAAACTATATAAATATTATCATTATCACTTACAAAAATGTTTTCTATATACGAATAGTTTTATAATGTATATGTTTGAATTAAGTACTTGACGATATCGGCACTCTCAAACATTTCCACACCGGTGTTGGGGTCCTGGATGTAAGGTACTTGAAATGTACCAGTTTTTGATGTTAATTTAGATCTATTACTACTTCCATTGGCACAGTTAATCATAATATGAGCCAATCCTAAGTTATCTAGGGTTTCTCTGACAGGTTTCACATACTGTGCGCCCTCCCAGCCGTATAATGTGATTGGTTTCATCTTATTGTTGTCACTTCTTGCCTTACTATTTATTCCTTTACCTTTACTTCCACCACCAGATGCAAGTAAATTTTTTGGTATAACTGTTCCTGCTGGTGCATATGTTGTAAATAAATGAGTAACAATATCTTTTGCTCCATACAATGATGGTTTATACATACTTGGATTATTGTCAATCATAAATGGTACTGCTCTCTTACCACCTGTTACAGTAGACATTGTATCTGAATAACCACTCACACCACCTGGACAAGGTCTATATTCAACAATAAGATCAAGGAGTGAGCATGCTTGGCGAACTCTTTGGCATTCGCCGGATGCTTCATATTCATAAATTACAATAGGTTTAGCATTTTTTTTAGTGCCTGGTATAACATTTAATCCACCAACAGATACAATTGCTTTTTTAGGTTCTGGTGCTTTAAAATTTGCTGGTTTAGTAACCGGTTTTAATGATGTTTTAACTTTCATCATATCTACTACTACTGGGGCAGTTGTAGGGTCCATCATATTGTATGTACCAGATTTAGATTTATCTGAAAAAAAAGAATCAATATCATTTCTTATAAACTTTTTCTTTTTATCAAATGAAGGAATGTTAGCTGTGGGTGCTGGTTTGGCTTCTGGGACTATTCTAATGGTTTCGCGCACTGGCTTGGTATCTTCATATGTTTGATAGATACCAGGAAATATCATATTTTTAAGTAAACGAATTGGATCTTTACGTTTTTCATCATCTTTATTTCCTAAGTAGTTATAGTACAACCTAGTGGCACTAGTGGCAGCCTTACTTGAAACGATTGGAGCTCGGTAAGCACTACAAAATGTCAAAATTGCGATCAATACAACGACGCCTAGCATGGTTAAGATCATATATGTAAATGACTCATCAAAAGAGGATCAGGACTGGCCGCTTTTTGTATTTTCATAAACTTATTGTTTAAACGTTTAAAATACATGATATTAACGAATTCAAACTACAATGGTTAAATTTGACATTCGTTTCTTATACACTTTATCTACTGTTTAAGCTTTTATAAAGTTATTGTGAATTAACAGTTGATATATATTTACTGTAAAGACTCTGATTATTGAATTTATCTACATCAATTACGCTTCTCTGTTAAACTCGCGTATATTGTATAATCTTAATGTCAAACAAGGCTAACCCTAGGGCCTAGCCACATGGAGAATAGTCGAATATCCAAAAAAAAAAAATATATAATAATAAAATATGACTTTAACGCTTGATTCGACAGAAGCCAAAGTGCTGGTGGTTGTATTGGTGGTCATCGTGGTCGTTGCCATTGCGTTCTCGCGCAGCAAATCTTCTAAATCTAAAAGTAAAGAAGTAAAAGCAGCAGCTGCTACTGATAGTAAGACCGAAAAAACAGGAAAAAATAAAAAAAAGAAGACTAAGTCTAGTTCTGTTGAAGGTAATAGTAGTATTCCAAAAACAGAGAGTGTCTCTTTACCTGTATCAGTGCCAAAAACAAATGTTAGTAATAATGTAGTAGAGAAAAAGGTAGCAGAAAAAGTACCAGAAAAAGTACCAGAAAAAGTACCTGAGAAAAAAGCAGCAGCCAAGGTAGCTGAAAAGGTTGTTGAAAAGGTACCTGAAAAGGTAGCTGAAATTGTAGTTGAGAAAAATAGTACAGAAAAAGCTGCTATTGTTTCTGAAGTTTCCACATCAAAAGTAAGTAAAGTAGAAGAAAAAAAACCTGTTGTTGATTACTCTTATAGTGATTCATATAGTGATAATCAACAATCTGGTGAATCTGGTGATGAGTGGTCTACAGTGAAACGCAATAAAAAAGTCGTTAATCCTATTCCTACTGCACCTACATCAGCAGCAGTACAAACTACCGCAGTTCCAACAACTGCAAATACAGCACCTGTTATTGTAGCTCCAGTTACACCTGTTGAAAAGGAAGTAATTATAAAGTCTACAGTAACAATCGATGCTAAATCAGTTGGTAAAATTGTTGGTCCAAAAGGCGTACATATTCAAGCTATTAAGAAAATTACTAATGTAGATGTTTCAGTTCCTAAAGATAGAGACGATAGTAGTGTAGTAGTAGTATCACTTAGTGGTAAATCTGATGAATCTATTAAAAATGCTACCAAAGCAATCACAGACTTGGCCACAAAAGGTTATTCTAGTGTCCTAGAAGGTCCTGATTTTAAAGAAGGTTCGATAGAAATATCAGTAAAAGCACATCGTGAAGTTACTGGTAAAGATTTTACTCATGCCAAAAAAATTGAAAATGAATTTGGTGTAAGAATAAAATCAGATGACGGTGCTAAGGAGGCTAAAGGATTGCGTCGTGTGTTCATTGCAGGACCAAAACAAAAAGTAAAAGCTGCTAAAGAGTTAATTAAGAATATGAATACTTTATATTATTCTACAGTTACCCATGGCAGTGATTTTACTCACGTTATAATGGATGTGCCGTCTACATTGTGTGGACGTATAGTTGGTCAAAAGGGGGCAAATATAAAGCATATTCAAGCCAGCTATAAAGTACAAGTACATATGCCTGATGAAGAAACTGATGGTATTAAAAAAGTTATTATTGTTGGTAAATTAGCACAAGTTAATCATGCACAGAATTATATACAAACAAAGTTCATTGATCAGCCAAAACCTAGCGAAGCCGAGCCAGTGGAAGTAGAACCAGCATCGTTTGATATTAGTGATATACATCAAGCAAATACTGGTTTTAATACAAATTTTGAATTTAGTTCACAACTATCTGAACCTGAACCATTAAGTGTCGATAACACCAAGTTAACTAGAATTAACCTAACCTGGGGTGCTCAAGCGCCTGGTATTTTCTAATCTGTTGTATGTAGTAAAATTATACCTTACATAACCAGCAGCAGCTTCTTAATCCCTCTTCATTCGAAAAACAAGAAAAAAATTTTAATAACAACAGGAAAGTTAATGAGCAACAACGAGTCTGACTCGCTACTATCATCACTGTGTGGGAACGTAGATCACACTACGCTCAAGTTAGACCATTTGCAAGAGGCTTATCAGCATTTATTGACGCAATTAAGACAAGTAAGAAGCGAACTAACATCGCGAAGAGGAGACTCTTATGGTGATTTTATTCGTTTAAATGAGTTTGTTGTGGAGGTAGATAAGATACATCATTTAGTATTCGAGCTTAATGCGGTGTTGCAAATTATTGAGATAAGATTGCAAACTTTGGTTGATATTGTTGGAAAGTAGGCGATCTAAAAATGAAGTATCAATATGTATTTTTCTTCATTACATTAGTATTGATGAGTGAAGTGCTTTATTACTTTAGATATAGAGAGAGCATTACTATGTCGGCAATAAATCCAACAATTAAGTTCAGTGCCGCAGATAGAAGTGCTTTGATAGCTCAACTGGAACAAGAGGTATCAACATTACCTTCATTCCCACGATATGATAAAATATTCCATAACAGTTTATCAATCATACCTATATGGATTGTTACACCTGCTACTAGCTCTTGTATTCATCGATTTTTTGATTCGTCACCATTTAGTCCGAGTGGAAAGTATATCGCTGTTACATGCTTATCGCCAGGCTATAGTGAATACTCTGCATTGCCCTTGAGCAAACCTGTGCCATCTCATGTTGTCGTTTATGATATTTGGAACCAAAGTGTTGTGGCTAATATTACAACCTTCGGTTGGGATAGTCAAGTAGGAGCTCATGCACAATGGGGTAAGGATGATGCCCATTTGTTATTCAATGACATCACTAACAATATTCCTCGCGGTGTGGTCTACAACATATATACGAGGAGGACAAGGGTGTTGAATAACACAATTTATCACGTTAGTAATGATGGAAACTTCGCCATCACACCGTCGTTGGCAAAGATTCGGTTTACTCAACTAGGTTATGGCTTGTATGTGCAGCAAGTGCAACCAAATAATCGAAGTAATTTGGGTGATGACGGCTACTACATCGTCGACATTTCCACCGGGGAATCGTCCCTGTTAGTGTCACTGCGTAGCTTACAGAAATATCTACCGCGGTGCTTCATCCCTTCAATCTCTGCCATGTATGGGTTTCACGTGAAGTGGTCATCTGATGATCAACTAATTATGCTGGTGCTGCGGACCGTTATGGTTAATAGTCATAGAATCCAACATATTTTTACAATAACTAAAGAGAAGCGCGATATTAAGTACATAACATCGTGGTCATCCATGTTGTCTCCGCACAGCTCCAAGGGAGGCCATCACTGCCACGTGCTTGATGGGAATCACCCTAATTGGATACCTAACACTCACTTATTCTCTATCAATCGAGGGATTACGAAGCCGTGGGATTTAGTGGTGTTCAATGCAGATAGTGGTAGGAATAACTACCGTTGGGATGCGAAAATGGCAGTTGTAGGTCAAAGCACTGGTCATCCAAATTTCTTATCTCTCAATGAAACCGACTGGAACTACATCGTTGTTATAGACAGTTATTTCAAAGAAAAAGAATTATTTGGTAACAATATTGATGAGCTGGTCCCATTGCGGCTGATTGTAGGCAACGCAACGACACACACTGAGGTATGGTTGACCAGAATCAATAACAGTCACAAGTCGGGTCAGAATGCATGGAGATGTGATCCGCATGTTACCTTCGACAATAGTCGCAGATGGATCGCCTTCAACGCCAGGCCATACGGCAAGACGCGGCAGGTACTCATTGGATACCTGGGTGTCGATCCACGTCATGTTTTTTCTCAATAAACTGTAAAAATTGTGGTTTGTATAATAATTACACCGTTAAAAATCTGTCTCAAGTCTCTGTTAGTCTGCTCACTAACTCGGCCTTGGTCCCCGAAGTGGGCATCCCCCGCACCCTAAGCTTCTCTTTCAGATCCTTCACGGTCATTGACTCATAATCTTTCGAGTTATTATTACTATTAGAACTATTTTTTTGTTTTTCTTCATCCTCTTGCAACACATTCAAAAAAGAATCTAAATCATCTTGTGGTGAGCTAGTCCTCGCGGCTCTTGCATTGCTGCTGCTGTTGCTGTTATCGCTGCTTTTGCCTTGCTTGTGACTCACTAACGCAGTCAAATAATCTTCAAAATTACTAAAATCTTCCATCTGTGGCACCTTACTCTTTTCATTATTCATCGGTACTTTGCGGTTACTTTCTTGCGACGTTACTGGTGAATCTAAGTCTCGCAAGTACTGATCGAAGTCTATCTGCTCTTTCTTATTGTCTTTGCTTGTTGCTGCATCTAAAATATCATCTAAGAAAGAATTGAAGTTACTATTACTCGTAGGTGCCCTATCCCTCTTAGGCTCCCATGATTTATTACCGCCGTTATCGGACTTAGAGATAGAGCGAACACGTCTGCCACCCTCTCGGCCTCCTTCATATCTACTTTGTTCGCCATAGCGCAACCTTTCCGGTGTACCTTCAGGGTATAATATTTCCTCGAGTAGACCATCTCTTTTTAACTTTCTCAGCATGGGATGATTCGGATTCTTAGCCATCAACGATTCCACTGCATCTTTCGCTGTCATTTTATTCACATCATTTGGGGGATCAGCCAAATAACGTAACTCATTCAATGGAAATGATTGCAAGATATCTCTCTCACCTTCTCTACGAATAAGTACTACAATTCTTCCTAATTCAATACCTTGAATAATCCCATGCTCTCCTTTAGACACACCTGCTATAATCTCTACATATTCCCCTTTGCGAAACCGTAGTTGGTCTTCTGTAAGTGTAATCTTATAATTTGCTTGTCCATATTCTAATTCTTCTGCTTCTACCTCATCCAATGGTACTACAAATCCATATTTATTCTTCATAAATCCCTTAACACCATATACACTCTCAATAGAGTCGGCGATCATTGGCGACATTGGTGTCTTGACGAATGTAAGAGCTGGCAACATGGGATTATATCCATAATCAAGTACTTTCTTTAAAAATTTTAATTGAGGTTGAACTGGATAATATGCATCATGAATAACTCTTAATAGACTAGATTTGTCCATTTTACTGTTCTTAAACGTTTCTGTAATCTTATTCTCGCTTCCTTTTCGCACGTTTAATCGATACCATTTGGCTTCCTTTATAAATGGTACATCGTACTCTCCTTCATCATCAAAGTAGTTATAACCGCTCTTCCTCTTTAGGTCGGCAGCAGCTGATAGTTGATCATTCCCTGATAATTTATTAAACTTTTTAAATGGTTTTGGTGCTTTTGTCTTTTCTTTCTTAATTGTTGGATCTGTGTCTACTCCAGCTGTGTCAACTTTAGTTGTGTCAACTTTTGTAGTAACTGAATCACCGCCATATGCAGCTTTAGTAATTGCTTTCAAGAACGTTATCTCTGGATCAGGATTTGATTGTGGTGATCCTTCTTTTGACTTTGAAGTGGCAAATAATATTGAATCATTTCGTCTTATCGATGCTCGTCCTTTGATAGTTACTGTCCTTGTGAAGGAATTATAACCAATTGTAGGGCTTATATGTACTAAAAATGTTATTAATACAACAAAAATTGATGTAAATATCATGAATTTGCACGACAACATGACCAATCAAGGCCAGATTTTCCTATTATCTACCAAGATCTTTACTTATTTCTCTCAAATTTCCCTCAAGTGCGTATATCGGTACCGGTGTTGTTAATGAAGTTTAATCAAAGAAATGTGAATATGAAAAAGGCGTTGTATTCACAGACAATGCCGCGATCGCAGTGATAAGTAGAGAGCACAACATGCAGATTGCAGTAAACTTTCTTTGAAAGGAATGTCGGTACTAGCTTACTTTTTTTCACGAAGAATTTTTTTTTAAAAGGTAGTCAAAATAAAGTAAGCAGATTCCGTGATAAATGCGGTTTCTATGTCGGATATGTATGGTGAATCTGCTTCTAGCATTGATTGTTATGCGGCAAAGTTACTGTAAGAAAATTACAACTGATAATATGGCTACATCCATAGAGGAATTGCCTGAAAGAATAGTTTATAGAGATATTTATGTTGAGTTCGGTAGTAATATAGGACAGCATTTGCAGAATCAAGTTTTACACCGTTTGCAGGAAGCATCTAATGCAGTGGTTCGA
>JACCDO010127568.1_pt1 | contig 13735 bp, 7 predicted proteins | sample 7446101 | NCBI WGS metagenome assembly JACCDO01 (sample SAMN15323440, study PRJNA562643) | freshwater metagenome | isolation source: river surface water | place: USA:Blue River Watershed | collected 2017-08-16
GAAAATTGAAAACACGCTAAACTGGTTGTGCTTAATGTACCTGCAACAAAACTTAATACTTTATCATCATAAACACCTGCTGCAAAACTCAATACACTTGATACAGCAAGAAGAATTTTACTAAAACTTTCAAATACGTGCCCTGATACACGCCAACATTTACGTCCTTTTAGAGTTTCGTTTACATCAATGTAATAAGAAGGTTCTACAAGTTTTTTAAGAATTTCTTCTTTCAACTGATCGCCAATTTTTCTCTTCTCTTCGTAATGAGACATTTTTATAATATTCGAGATAATATTATAAAAAATTATGATAAATTGTACTATACTATTTTTCCTTATATTAATTCTGACATTTAATCAGATTTGCAATCACTTTTGAAGGACTGTACAAATTTTCAAAACAAAGTTTGCCAAACTCTGCTTGTGTTATTGAGTAATCCTTTATATAAGACAAGTCCTTTTCAGGGATTTTCTCATTGAACCACACTTGGAAAAGATTTTGTAAATCCTCTTTACGCAGTTTCTTAAAATCAATCACAAGGTCAATACGTCCTGGACGTAATAGTGCTTTATCTATTTTTTCAACATAATTGGTTGTGAACACACAAATACGATCTTCGCATTCTATAATTCCATCAAGAACTTCAAGCAATTGACCTATGGTAATTTTATTAGATGTTTCTTTTAATTTTTTATTTGCATTAGTTGAAATTAACTCTGTAATTAATTCTGTTTTAGAATCTTTTACTTCCTCGTGTTTTCTCTTTTTATCTAATTCTTCTCGTGATAGAAAACAGTCACAGCAATCTATTTCTTCAAATACATAAATACGTTTATTAAGAGGTATTACGTTATGTGTTATAAAAGGAGAATTAAATAATTTTATCAAGTCATCAACACTTTCTACAAAATTCATGTTCACTGAAATGAGAGAACGATTCGTGTAATTAGCAATTGCTTTTATGGTTGATGTCTTGCCAGCGCCGACCTGTCCGTGAAATAGAAAACCTAATGTGTGTGGAATACCAAGGCGTTTATATTTGTCTACATTGTGAAGATAATTATCAATACGTTTTATGATAATGTCCTTGCCTTCAAAAAATAAATTATCAAAAGTTTTATTGGAACTGAAATCATATTTATTAAATTTTAAACGTTTTGTGGATTCATCATCTGTGAAAAAAGAAGTTGTTATTATCATACGTTTATTGTTATTCCTATTGAGAAAAGCAATATACTCTTTCTCACACTCTTCCACAAAGGTTTTTAGATATTCCATATCGTGATGGTAACAAGATAAATTAATATGAATAACTTTATATTCGAGTGCTTCATGCATATTTTTATCTTGATGTTTCATACTTCTGTTATTATCTAATAATTGTTGAGTTTTAATGAAACTTGTTATGAACATATCATCACGGAATTTGTAATTGGTCATGATTGGTATGAGATGGTTTGGATATTCTTTTACTTTATTTGTCTCATCATCTTCTAAATCCATTTCTGCTTGAACTTCTTCATAGTAATCCACATTGAGTTTCATCTTGTTTAATTTATAAAGAATACCAAGGACTTTATAACTCAAATTGAAGGAAGGTCTCATGTTGGAAGAAAGAGATTGCACTTTCATTTCAAGGTTGATGGTGCACTTGTTGAAAATCTTTCTGTGATACCATTTCAAGATGTAAGTAAATACTTCTTCATAATATCTTATAAGATAAATGACGCAAAGAGACAAAGCAATGTTAATATAATTGGTGGTGTCACCTCTCATATTCACAAGGAGAAATGTGTTTGCAAGTTGTGTTATGTCCATTTTGTAAAGATGTGAAAAATATTAGAAAACAATAAAAATAATGTATAATTAAATTGAATTATGAGTTTAAAATAAGATTATATAGTTGTAAAATTAAATTGATAGAAAAAATGTTACCAGAGTTTACAAAACAAGAGGTTATAACTGATTTTATCACTGTTAGAAATGCAGTTTTTCAAATATGTGGATTGTATTTTAAGTACAAGGATATTAAATGGATTTTTCATTATTGCAATGATGTTCATGAGGATGATGTAATTATATTTAAATTTTATGTGAGTAGTAAGGGAGACTTATTAATAAATGAATGGTTTCAAGGTGATGACCAGTCGGATAGTGATTTCTTAATTTTACAAAGACGTTTTGATTTTCCCGATATAGAATTAGATGAAACAGATATAGATCTGTGTCATGCTAAAATACCACTTGATGATAGAGCAATTGTTCGATTAGTGGATAGGCGTTTACGACAAAAGATAGAGAGATATGAGAGAGCAGAGATGTTAAAACATGATACGTATATTAAAAAAAATTAATTAATAAGTAAATTTCTAATTTTTTGAGTCACAATATTATCAACGGTTGAAATTAAAGACTTTTTATCAGAGAATTCAACATGTTTGAAATCAATACTTGAAAGTGTTATATCATCTGTGTTGATACGGCGTTTTATAAAATAGTTTTCATCTAATATATTTTCCTCATTGTTCAATTTATATTCATCAGTTGAAATATAAATTATATCACCTTTATCACTAATGAGAATATAGGTATAAAAATCAGGAGTGAATTCATCTTCATTAATTACTTTAAATTCTTTATAAAATATCCAGTTAAGATTGTTTAGTGTATCTAAATTTTTCAATAGGTAATTAAAAGGGAAAGTTTCCATTTTCTGATAATGAAATAATATGAATTATTTAAACTTTTATAACTTTTATAACTTTTATAACTTTTATAACTTTTATAATTTCATATTATTTCATTATATAAAAAATTAAAATAAATCATAAGGTTCATCTTTTATTAATATAAATTTAATATTATTGATATTTATAGATGGGACATTACCTTTTATTAAATTTTGTGTTTCAGGGTTAGCACTTTCGTTAGTAACTAAGTTTACCTTTTTACCAACTGGTACTTTTATTGATCTTATAGTTTTATTCCCATATGCTTGAGGAGGTAGCATTCCAAATTTATATTTACCCAAAGATGTTACATAGTTTGGTTGTTCAAATAATTCAACTTCTAAATCTTTTAATTTATTTCCTATCCCTTCTCCTGATTTACAACCATATATAGCAGCATCACCATCTTTAAGACATCCGGTTAAATGAACTTGATCATTTGTAAAAGTATAAGGAGGATTTGGTTTTAAGAAGGGAGGACTTTTATAAAGAAAGCAAGTATTTCTGTAATTTGGATCAGGATGATTTTCATTTCTATGACCCCACGCTACATATTTTCCATTACTGTTAATTGCTTTTTGTCTACACATTTCAGCAGTTTGATTTTTCTCACTTGAAAAATCATCAAAGTTCCCTGAAAAACCAGTAATTTTACTTATCCCTTGTGGAACAGAGGTTATTGAATCAGATACTGTTTTTTGTTGTTTTTCTTGTTGTTCTTTCTCCTTTTGTTCCCGTTCTTGTTGTTCTCTCTCTCTTCTTGCTCTATATTGTTCTGGAGTTTCATTAGGGGTTTGTGATGATGGTTGAATGTTTACATTACCTCCTGATACATTACCTTGTTGAGATCCTGATACATTACCTTGTTGAGATCCTGATGAATTACCTTGTTGAGATCCTGATACATTACCTTGTTGAGATCCTGTTATGTTAATCCATTCTAGTTCTGAACCAGACTGAGACATAATACCATTACCTTTATCATTAACAGCTCCACATGTCTGTGTTCCTGTCATTTTTACAGTTCCACCTATTAAAGTTCCATTATTCTCAAATTTTTGATTTATAATACACATTGTGCTTCCTCCACATTCATCATTAACTGAATCAGTATTTCTAACTGATAACTCTTTTGGTTCAGAAAATACTAAGATACATTTTTGAAAACTACAGTTAGGTTTTGTACATTTTAAATTATCTCTTATTGCTTGATATCTTGTTTTATCATCTATACCATAATTATCTTTTATCCAATTATCAGAACAAAATTTTTGTTGATAATATCCCTGTGGATCAAGATCCATGTTACATGCACAAATTCTTTCAAATGCTTTTGTAATACGATTTGAACTCAATGAATCTGGTGTTCCCACATCTAATTTTCTGATTCCATCTTTAAAATCTATATTTGTTCCGCAAAATGGTTCTGCTATAGAATCCTTTTCATCAACTGAATTTAAAATATTTTGACGATTTACATCCTTTCTATTTAAGTAATTTAAACTTGCTTTAAAATAAGACTCTGCTAGAGTTGGATCAAGAACTGGGATAAGTTCACATTCTTGTTTAAGACCTGCGTCTCCAAATCTTAATCTACCGCCAGGTTCATTTCCTCTATCATAATTATAAAAATATCCACCGCTATTTTTTATATACATTTTTCCATTTTCAAATTCAACTATAATTTGTGACGTAACATTAGAAGAGGAGGTGGGTCCCATAAATAAATAATTGCTGTAATCTACCTTATAACTAGTTGTTTCATCATTCCACCAATCATTTCCAAAACTTCTTCTTGTATTTTCATCAATACTTGTTTGTCCTCCTCCATAATTTTTATCTTCATATAATGTAACTTTAGCACCATATGTTGTTTCTACTTGAGATATTTCATCATTTGCAATTCCTGGACTGTTACCTGGTGTAACAACAACACAATCATTATCATAACTCCAGTGATAACACAGTCTCGCTTCTTTATTTCTTGGACCTGTAAATAAATCGCATCTATTATATTGATTAAATTGATAAACTTTTCCCCTGAAATCTCTTATCTCAAATACAAATCTATTATTTACAGGATCTTTTGAAACAAGAGATAACATAAAGGGTATAAGTTGTGGATTATTCTTATCACCAGGACTATCTGTTATTGCACTATGAGTATTATTAAATCTTTCTCTTTCACTAGCAATAACATTATTTGTCTCGGTATTATTATTAACTTTTTTGGTACCGTATTCTGGTAATACATTTCCCCTATAAAAAGCATTTGAAACTAACCCATTTCCAACTTTAATAAAAAACAATCCTTCCCTTATATAATTAGGATAAAAATTTTTAAGTTCAGCTATGGCAACTGGCATACCACCTCCAATAGTTGTATTTATATTATAACTGTCCATTGCTCCTTGAGTCCAAGTAGCGGTGTTAATATTTGTTCCTTCATAATATCTAGTACCTAATTTTTCTCCAGTATTCAAGTTATAAAGCACCCCTTTTATATATTTTCCATCTTGTGTATAAAAACCGATTGCTCCATTAGCTTCTGGTCTAATAATTTGTATAGGGATGATTTCTTTACCAGTAGGTCCAACATTCTGACCAAACATAGTAAAATCGCTTGGTTTTCTTAAAGGTTCCAAACTCATAATTGTATTTTTTAATACTGGTCCATAAGTCATTTTTTTATGTTCATCAATTCCACTCGTTTCATTAAAAGTATTTGATTGTGTTGCTAAACCTGTAAGCAAATCTGACCTATCGACAGTATCAACTTTTTTTAAATCTTTTGTACTTGAATAATTTCTGTAATAATAAAATCCTATCAAGAGGATTAAAAGGATTAGAAAAATTAATCCAAACACCAATAGTTTTCGCATTTTTATATTAACAAAATATAAAAATATTAGATTTATTTTTAAGATAAATCTAATAAAATATTTATTAATAAGACCAAATTATTGTATTATTTATTACTGTTTTAAGATCCAGAAAGATTAATCCACTCATAGTCTGAACCAGTAACTGTTTGAACAGAATTTCCACTTCCCACTACACCACATTGTTGTTTTGCATCCATATTTAATTGACCTCCTACAATATTTCCTGAATTATTTATTGTTTGATTAACTATACACATAGTCTTTGATCCACAATCTTTATATTCATTAGCATCAGGATTTCCATAAAGTGTAAAGTCAATACCATTTTGATTTTTGTTTCCATCATACAAATTTTTGCACTTTTGAAATCCACATGGTGGTGTATTACAGTTTAATGTTCCTCTTATAGAATCATATCTTTTACCATCAGAACTATTACCAATACCATAATTATCTTTTATCCATTGATCTGAACACAGAGCATTCACATAAAATGTTGGACTAACTTGAGTATTCATATTACAAGCGCAAATTCTTTCAAATGCTCTTGTAATTCTATCCGTTGCAACTTCATCGGCAAGTCCTGTTGCCATTTTTAATGTTCCATCTTTGAATCGAATATCATTACCACAAAATTTGGCAAGATTTTTTTGTCGCGTTTCATTATTGTTCCACTTGTTTTTCATATAACTTACACTTGCTTTTTGATATATTTCTGCTAAAGTTGGATCAAGAACTGGGATAAGTTCACATTCAAAAGTTCCAGGATTATTTGTTTTATTAAGGGCAGTTGGTATCAAGGTATCACATCTTAACCTTCCTATATTTCCAATAGTTCCTACTTTATGATAAAAGAAATAACCACTATCATTTTTTATAAACATTTTACCATTTTCAATTTCTACTGTAATACGAGATTTTGCAGGAGATGATTTATCAACAGACTTTAAATAACCATATGCATAAGTTGTTTGTTTTGCTGAGTGAACTTTACTACTTAAATTCGGACCAAAATATACAATATCATTTTCACCTAGATCTTGTCTAGCACCATCTAAAGCATATCCAGCTCCAACTGATGCAGTTACTCCATATTGAGTTGTAAATCCGATAGCACCAGCTCTTGCGATTAACCATGGGTTTTGATTATCTCTTATATTTCTTAAATCTTTTGACCAAGTGGGAGCACATACAGGACAGGATGACTGACCTTCTACAATTGTACTAATTCCACTTGGATTATTAACTACTGTATCAAATGCACTCCAACCATATATATATCTTGCAGCAGATTGGTGTCCATCTTGATTTCCGCTAAATGTCTCAACTTTTTGATAATCTTCGAAATCTGAATATTTACCTCTTGCATCTCTTATTTCAAATACATATTTTTTTGTAGTTCCACTTTCATCTTTTTCAACAAATCTTAATAGAAATGGTATAATAACAGGATTATCTTCATTACTCTGTGGATCATCAGTAAAACTATTTGAGTCAGTAAAACGTCTTCTTGCATTTGTTAATACATCAGGTGTATAATCAAAAACACCATATTCTGGACTTTTCACAATATCCCAATTAGATTTATTTAACTTTTGATTTGAATCTACAGAAAAAGAACCTTTTAGATTCCATCTATATGAATCACAAACTAACCCATTTCCAACTTTAATAAAAAATAAACCTTCTCTTATATAATTTGGATATAAATTTTTAAGTTCAAATAATGCTGCTTGCATACCATCAGATATAGTTGTATTTATATTATAACCATCCATCCCTTGAATATCCCATTTATCTGAATCAACATTATTTATGCTTCCTTGATAAGATCTAATACCTAATTTTTGCTCAGTATTTAAGTTATAAATTACTGCTTTAATTCTATCACCATCTTGTGCATAAAATCCAATCATGTCATTAGATCCTCTCCTGATAACTTGAATTGGAATAGTGGCCTTACCATCCCATCCAACATTAGGTCCAGACATAGTAAAATCACTTGGTTTTCTTAATGATTCCAAACTCATAATTGTATTTTTTAACATATCAGAGCTGCACATTTTTATACCTTCATTATCATTATTAAATGAAAAATTTGTCTGAGTTATTCCTGCTAATAAGTCATCATTTATTTTTGTTACCGTTTTTTTATCAGTTGATTTGTTGTAATATAAAAGTCCTATCAGTAGGATTAAAAGGATCGAAAATAATCCAATTACTAATTTTTGCATTTTTATATTAACAAAATATAAAAAAAAAACAACTCTTTTTTCTTTTGTATTTAAAAAATGACAACTCCCAAAAACGTTATTGGCAAAATTGCCAAATGTGTTCTAAAAGAAGGTAGCACGGAGAGACAACTGGATAAATCTTTACCTGTATGTGCTAATGCGAAAGATGAAATACATGTAAACTTAACTAACGCTCAAGTTTCTAATGACACTGTTTCTTTAGTTGATGGAAAACTTGTAAGAAGAATTATTATTTCTGGAGTAAGCACTGGCGAAAATTTTAATGATGGAGAAAAAAATAAATATAGAGTACTTATCATGGAAAAGTTTAATAATTTAAATTTTCCTACCAGTGATAAAGTATCTATTGCTTTCAGTCCTGCTATTGCAAATTCTCCAAATGCCACAATCACTCTTTCCTTTAATGTTGACTGTGGTAATGCCACAAAGGAGAACGCTTGTACTTATGTTAATGGAGAATGGAAGCAAAACACTCGCTTCACATTTAACAATAACTTGAAAATGAGTCAACAACAGTTTAATGCTAACTGTGCAAATCAACTTGTAAATTGTGAATTACAACAATCTTGTGAACTTGGATCTTTAAAAACGATTTCCACTTGTTCTGATGCTAATAATGAAGTTTACGAAGCAGATATAGTTAAAAAACATAATGCAAATAATCCATTGAGTAAATCTTGTGTAGACGCTTTTGGAGAAAGATTACCACTTGGATATAATCCTGCTGATATTAAGACAGAAACAAATAAAATGACTTATTCTAAAACTTGTGGAATCGATAATAAATTTGAAGAAGTATGTACTAAAGAAGGACAATTTAAACTGTTAAAAAAGGTAATTAGAGAACAATGTAAACCTCCTAATAACAGTGAATGTAAATCACAAGTATGTCTTGAGTTTACACCTGATTTCAAGAGTAAATTGAATGTAAGTTATCGTCCTAATCCTACAAATCCTTCAACTGGAACAAAGACAATTACTGTTGATATTGTTGAAGGTAATGCTTCATATTTGTCAACTCCTGAGTTTAGACAATTTGTCGCTGATTCTATCGGAGTTAACGATAGTGCAACCATTGATCTACAAGGGAGAAGATTGATTATTACTATTAATTATAATTGTGGAACTCTCGATAAAACTTATGATAACAATGGAGAATGTCTTTATGAAAATAACAACTGGATCAAGCGTTATGAACAATCATACAAAAATTCTGAAAATATTGACTCTGCTGCTATGGAACAACATTGTAGAATTACTAATAAACGGGTTACAGAGGATTGCGATCAAGCAATTTCTTGTGAAATTCAACAAGATACGAGTGTTCCAAATACTTGCGAGAATGGAGAGCAACGTATTGTGTATAATATTGTCAAAAAGAATTCCAAATCAGGAAACGACTGTCTCTCCATGGCAAGAGCGAGAAATGCTACTTATAATTTTATTGTAGATGGTAATAAAGTTGTTGGTAATAAAGCGTGTTCTGTAACACCCTCACCTACTCCTACACCTACTCCCTCCACTCAGAATGTGGATTGTGAAGTATCCGATTGGGGAGATTGTACTAAAACTTGTGGAGGTGGAACAAGAACACGTCAAGTTATTGTTACCAAACAAGGTAATGGAAGAAGTTGTCCTCCTTTAAGTGAATCTTGTAATACACAAGCGTGTCCTACACAAGATAATACTCCTACACCCCCTTCTCCTACTACTCAGAATGTAGATTGTCAAGTAACTGATTGGGGAGATTGTACAAAGACTTGTGGAGGTGGTACACGTTCTCGTCAAGTCCTGGTAAATAGACAAGGTAATGGACGTGATTGTCCTTCCTTATTGGAAGTTTGTAATATGCAAGCATGCCCAACTGAAGAGAAAAAGAAGGAAGATGATAAATCAAACATGATGCTGATTCTAATAGTTGTTTTTATGTTTTTGATTATTATGGGGTTAGGGGTGTTCTTAATGTTGAGAAAAAAATAAACTGACTTTTTTAAAATATATTTTTAAAAACTGTATTATAAAATAGAGTAAAAATGCGTTTTATTTATTTTCTTCTTATTTTATTTATTGCTGGATTATTAAGACCATATCGCACAAATACGACTTTCAATGAGTTGTTTACATCAGAAAGTAAACTTTCTGTTAAAATATTGGATGAAAACAATACAGGTAGGTATTTAATTTTTCATAATATTTATAATATTCACCATAATAATTTTCCAAATAGATTGGCATGACATTTTGATAATTTTATTCATAAATTATCAAAATAAAAAAAATACAATATACTTACTTTACTCATATCGTTTACACTTAAATTAATATATTTAAAAATCATCGGATTCTTTCATCTTGAGGGTAAAATTATCTGGATTATTTTTTTTATAACGATCAATAACAGCAGTTATCGATCTCATCATACTTACTACACCTCTAAAATCTAAATCTTTCTTTTCAAATTTTTTATTATATTCATTCAAAAGATTTATTTCATTGTAAAAATCAATGTTGTAATACTTTATTCTTGGAGCAACTTTCTTTCCTATATCTATAAGTTTAACATTTTCTAAGAAAGGAATCTCCATATTTCCAATATTATTAATTCGTAAGTAATTATAATAAGAGGTTTTTCTCTCATAGGCAATAATATCATAAAATACTTCAGTGTCAATGTCATTATGATTTACAATAAGTCTCGTCTCTGCAGAGTTAGGAGGATGCCATATTTGAAGACGTATAATACCTTGAAAGTATTTATACAAGGCATTTCTACCATCTTTTACATAAGGTTCTTTGAATTTTAGCATAGAGGATTGAGGTCTCATGATTTGCAACCATTTTCTCATAAACTCTTGATCTTCAAGAACAATTTTCTCAAAATCCCAACTCCAATCTGCCTTACCTTTATGTTTGTAAGGATCTTTAGGTAAGTCTCTACGAATGTCACTGATGAAGAGACATTTAGAATAATTTTCTTTTTCGTCATAAAACTTTTGTCTGTAATATTCAGCAACTTCGTCTGTAAAAAAACCATAATCTTCAGGTAGTTTTTGTCTATCTCCATATTTCAAGAATGGAGTATTTCTATCAATTTTGTTATTTTTATATTTGATATCATGGTAATATTCATTGATAATGATCTGTCCTGATCTCACATAAGGTTTCAATATAGAATCAAAGATAGCAGGATCATATAAGTGGAATCTAATATTTGGAAACATATCAAATAAAATCTTAATATGTGTACCGTGAGCTGATCCAGCGTAAATAATATCAATCTTATCGTTCTTTGATGAGAGAGTTTGAGTTAGGAAATCAATCTCTGTTAGAAGAAGTTTTCTTTGTCCCCAGTGATTAGGATAATCAAGTTTGTAATCGAGTGTGGATGTAGGAATTCCACCAGGAAGTTCAGGAGCAAAGTATCCTTTAGAACCAACATAAGAAGTTTCAGGGAAATTATCTTTAAGAGTGATGTCAAATGAGTCAATATCTTTAAAATATTCAACAAAATTGGGAGGATCAAGTTGAGTTCTGTAATACTCACTGTTTTTGTTTATGACAAAATCATTGTTATCATCGCGATAAAATACTTTTGAAGGTTTAGATTTAACAATAATGTCAATTACTTTATCCTCTTTTAATACGGAAAGTTGAAGAAAATCTCCATCAAAAATGATGTGTACAGTAGAAGGTATAGATAAGTAATGATATAAGGTAAAATAGAGATCATGACGAATGTCCATAAGAACTTGTTCATCAGCATCAAAATTTTCACATTTGCGATCAATGTCTATTTCAGGGTTTGATTCTTTTCTCCATTTGTCTATCAGTTCTTGTCTTTTTACATCATCATTTTTATTTTCATTTAATTGTTTTACTAATTCAAGTGTTTTCTTGAAAATATTATCAAAAGGTTTCTTTGTTTCTTCTGTCAAATTACCACTCGATTTTAGTAAATTATATTCGCATAATATTTCATGAAGGTCTTTTTTATTAATTTTCAAAAAGCGATATATGATGTTATCTACAAGATAGGGTTGTGCAATTTCTTTGAATTTTTTATAAATTGGTAGAGTCAGTTCTGGTTGTTCAAGTTGTTCGTCATTCATGATATGAGGTTCTGCAAGTTGGACAAACTCAAAGTAAGTTGCGAGGAAATTATGTTCAGAGATGTATTGAAACTTATTATACAGAAATTTTGCAAGACTATCACGAACATGAGGAGTGGTGATATTAAACTGGTTTTCAATTATACCTTTAAGATACTTCATTTTTTGTTTTCTATATACGATATCTTGTTTCAAGAATTGTTTGAAAAAGTAAACGTCAAATCTTGCAGGTTGTTTAAATTGATCTAAATCTTGTTGTAAATCGCTTAAATCTTCCTTGTTTCTAAATTTTTCAATTAATTCTTTCAAATATTCTTTTATGTCTTCTTGAAATTTTAATATAAACTCTACATTGTCTAACTCGAACTCTGACTTCAACACTTGATTAATCTTTTGGGCAAGACCGATAACATCAATAAAGTCTTTGTTTTGTGTAACAATAGTTTTTATGATGTTTATATCATCATTAGAAAGGTTAAGAACACTATTTATTAATTCCTTATCATCAAGAGCAGAGAAATTAAATTTCTCATGTTCGACAACGAATTCTCCTCTTCTTGCGTCAATGACTTCAATTATAATGCCACAATTTTCCATATTTTCCATGAAAGGTTCATAAAGTGTTTCTTTTAATGAATTTATCTGAGTTAGACTATATTTCTCTCCGCTATAATCAATAGCAGATACTTCTGAAGCTAATGTTTTAAGAGTGTCTTGAATGCTTTTAATAACAGCGTGCTGTCTTCTTTGAATTGCTTCTTGAAGTTTACTATTAAGATTAAAAACTTCTTTTATGAGATTCTTAAGTTTTTCATATTCCTCCTTTTTATTCGATCTCTGAGTATACAATATATGTGTCATTAATTTTTCCAATTCATCAGATGATAATGATAATCTACCTTGAATAATATTATCAGCGTAAATTGTGTGCACCATTTCACAAAAAGATTTAATGAATTCTTCTTGGAATTGTTTGCTTGAGAGTTTATCATTTGAAAGGAGACGTAAGTATAATAATTCTATAATAAATTGTTCGAGAGAAAATGCAAGAGATTCAGGGTTGTGAATATTGTTTATATCAATAAAAACATTTTTATGTATTTTGTCAATATCTTTATTTTGAAATTGGAAGAAAGAAGTGATAAAAGACTTGATTTCTTTTTTTCTCTTTTCATCGAATGCAAATTCAACCTGTTGTTTAGACAGAGTATATGTTTGCTTCTTTAAGAATTCTTCTTCAACTTGAGATGCAAGTGCGTCAAGTTCTTTTTCTTCTGATTCATCTAAATCTCCTGAATATTTTTCCTCTTTCTCTTCTTCTACTTTCTCTTCCTCTACTTTCTCTTCTTCTACTTTCTCTTCCTCTACTTTCTCTTCAACCTCTTCCTCAGATTCGGAACTTGAATAACGAGGATCATAGGACATGAGAATTCTATAGAAAAACATTATAATACCTTTGTTAGTGCGTTGAACATCCTTGATGTCAAAAACGTCAATAAGTTGTTCAACTACTTTCTTATTATCAAGGATAAAAGTCTGACTCAAATAAGGGATGAGTTCTTCGATGTTTATCTTGTTTGCTTGAATGTTTGTAATAAGGTTGTCAATAGAGAAGTTTTCTTTATCTGGATAATACTTTTCCTTATATTCATTCATATCTACAGGTGAGATAAATAACTCATTAGTTGTGATAATCTTGAAAAAGTTTTTAACAATGCGACTATTAAGACGAGATTTGTCAATAGAACTATCAA
>JACCDO012356119.1_pt1 | contig 13735 bp, 22 predicted proteins | sample 7446101 | NCBI WGS metagenome assembly JACCDO01 (sample SAMN15323440, study PRJNA562643) | freshwater metagenome | isolation source: river surface water | place: USA:Blue River Watershed | collected 2017-08-16
ATAAATGAATTTGCTCCGATGCCTATTTCCGAATATCCGCAGATAGTGACTACGCATGCCTTTACATGCAGGTGGACTGTTGATAATAAGGGAATGTTAGTTGAAAAACCCGGAGCAAGAGGAGTAGCAGGTATATTCTATGCAACAAAAGCACGTTACTTTCCTATCCCACCCGATGCAGGCGAATTTGTAAAATGGTTTAGTAAGAATGTGACTAAATTTGAAGTAATAGATAGAGAATCTCTTGAGGAACTTGGCGATTTTAGTACTATTGAAAATGAAAATGATAGGCTAGGCTTCAGTAGATTTTTCAACGAGGTTATTATTGAATCAGATATAGTGAAAAAGCGTGCCATAGATAATAACTTTTCACACCTAATAGATAAAGAACAGGACTGGTATAAGAGCGTAAGTAATCTAGGTTTTAGAAGGCTTCCTAAAATACTATCAACTGATCCTTACATAATGCAAAGAATAAACGGTAATCATGCTTATCAAATGTCAGATCTTAATCAAAGAGAAAAACGTTCTGTGCTGGCCGATTATTTAGATGCATTAACAAATTTACATGATCTAGGAACACAGGATAGCATCGACGATGATGTTAGAGAAACATATATAAACAAAACTATTTTAAGAGTAGAAAGTGTCAGCGCAATAATTCCTAATTTTGATAAAAAATCAATTACTGTCAACGGAAGAAAGTGTAATAATATTTTTCAAGATCGATCTATGTTTGAAAAAACATTTGAAATCTTAAAGCCTAAATATTTTACTCCTATACACGGAGATCCTACATTCAGCAACAGTTTAATCGACAAAAATCTTAAGGTCTGGTTTATAGATCCCAGAGGATATTTTGCAAAACCGGGTATCTGGGGAGACCCTATGTATGATTTTGCGAAAGTTTATTACAGCGTAGTTGGTGGCTATGATAATTTCAATCGTCGCAAATTTAAACTACACGTAGATGACGAAACAGCGGAAGTTATAATGCAAGAATCATTATTTGCAGAGATAGGCGATGAAATTTTTAATGATTATTTTGGAAATGATTTTTACAAAATTAAAATTTTACATGGTTTAATATGGTTATCTTTAAGCGGATATGCCAAAGATGATATAGACAGTGTAATAGCCAGTTTTTATCTAGGTTTGTATTATCTAGAAGAAGGTTTAAAAAATGCTTCCCTTTGAATTATCAACAAATTTATCTCATACTTGGTTTATAGACTTAGATGGAACTATTCTAAAACACAATGGTTATCTAGAAGATAATGATCAGTTGTTACCGGGAGTAATAGAATTATGGAATAAAATTCCCGAGAACGATTATATTATCATTACCACAGGAAGAGCTGAAGAATATCGAGAAAGCAGTTTAAAAATCTTAGATTCAAATGGTCTTAGATACAATCATGCAATTTTTGGTTTGCCTTTGGGAGAAAGAATAGTTGTTAATGATAAAAAACCTAACCTGTTAACAGCTATTGCATGGAACGTAGATAGAGATAAGGGATTCTTTTGATGTGGCCGGAATATATTATTTTAGATAATTTTTTAAGACAAGATCATTTAGACGCCTTAAAAAAAATTCATTTTTTAACGCAATCTAACGAATGGGAAATTATTAAAAATAAAGTATATCCGGATGGCACTATACAGACGAATTGGTGGTCATCTGTTGATCGTTCAGAAATTCCAGAAATTCCAAGAAAGGAAATTTTTGAAATTTTTCAGGATCATAATCAATCTATGCTAGATATTCTTGATAAACTGGCACCTGAAAAGGTAAAAAAATATTCATATACAGAATTAAACATTGTGATGTCAGGAAAAAATTTTGTTTGGCCTATACATAATGACGCCAAAGATAAGTTGCTTAGTGTAGTAGTTTATATAAGTCCCAAACAAAATGAAGGAACATGGATTTATGATGATAACGCCGGCTCTAATTCAAGATCAGTTGACTGGAAAGTTAATAGAGCGTTTGTTTTCAGCAGAAATGAAAATACGTGGCACAGTTACAAAGCCGACGGAATAAACAACAGACTCACACTTGTATATAACTTAAGGACATAACATGGACATCAGCGAAAATTATGCTAAACAATTGCAGGAGATGCATGATCGGCATAAAATAGGATTTGGTGTAGAACCTCCATTGAAACTAATTGAAACAATACAGAATAACTCTGTCACTAGCATACTTGATTACGGATGTGGCGAAGGAAATATGTTAAACAAAATACAACAATTATTTCCCAATATTGAATTGTACGGGTATGATCCCGGCGTAGAAAGATTTTCCACAATACCTTCAAAAACAGATCTTGTTTATAGTGTAGACGTATTAGAACATTTTGAACCTGAATTTATAGACGACGGAATCAAAAAAATACTTAATATTGCCGATATACAATACCATAATATAGCATGTCACCCAGCTAAAAAGCTTTTACCGGATGGAAGGAACTGTCATCTAATTGTCCAACCGCCAGATTGGTGGTTAGCAATGATAAAATCTACTATAGACGACAAATGGAAAATAACTTATACAAATGTTTATAATACATTCAAGAAAAAAAGACAAGGTACACATTTTGAAATCATTATGGTGAAGAAATGAACTTAGAAGATTGGTCAGTAATCCCTGGAGATAAAGCACTTAAATCTGCATTAGAAAAAGAAAAGCGACAGCAAAACAATCAGAATTTAACAATCTTAGATTATCAACGAAAAAATTTAAATGCGGCAGTGAGATTTGTGAAAAATTTTACTACAGTTATTGATGCAGGAGCTAATTACGGAGTAATGAGCTACAATCTAAATGAACTGTTTGATCATGTACATGCATTTGAAGTTGAGCCAGAAGTTAGAGAATGTCTAAAACGCAATGTAGAAAAATTTAAATTAGATAAGGTACAGGTTCATGACTGTGGTCTAAGCGACAAAGAAGAATTGGTGTCTGTGAATTATTTAAAAAATACATTTGGAACATATGTCAACAAAAAAATTCCAGGAAGTTTTATCTGTAAAACTATAGATAGCTTTAACTTTACAGATGTTGGATTGATTAAATTAGATTGCGAGGGGTACGAACCATATATTTTAAGAGGCGCCGAACAGACAATTAAAAAATACCGCCCTGTAGTATTAATGGAAGAAAAAAATCTATCCAAAAAATATTACGGAACTGAAGGTAATTTAGCGGTTGAAATTTTGTTATCTTGGGGCTATACTAAAGAAATAAGCTGGCCAAAAGATTGTGTGATGGTGTATAGTAATGGGTAATTTAAAACCAGGAGCCAAAATAATCTACGAAAGTCCTGACAAAGGAGGCACCGTATACGGCAGATATGCAGGAACTAACGAACGATGGGTAGTCGGTTATAGTCACGAAACTCAAAATGCATTAGATCAACTTAAAGAAGATAAACTTTGGGGAGAAATTCGTAGGGCAGCAAAAAAAGATAAAAGGTTGCAAACAGAATTAGATCGTGTTAAAATTATATACGAACTGAGTAAAAAAGATGGGACAGAATAAACACATAGATCTATTCAAAGATATGATTCCTGCCGTAGACATGGGAATGAAAGAACTTTGGGATGCAGCGACAGATGAGGGACGTAAGGAAATCAAAGGAGATCTTTGGAACCTCAACAGATATATCAGTAGTGTAAAAACAAATAATAAAGAATTACAAGAACATTTTATTCTACTGGTCAACGAGAGATATAATAAAAATTGGAACGAGATTTCTAAACATCCGCAATTACAATGGCAATCTCTGTGTAGTTGCAGTCATGAAAGCAAAAAGACACAGTTTCATGAATGGTTGCCTTTGAAAAAAGCAGCGAATAAGAAAGAAGAACTAATATTACAATTATTTCCAAACATCAAGAGATCAGATGCAGAAACTTTGGCTAAAATCACCACCAACGATGAAATCAAACAGTACTGCCAAGACCTCGGCTGGGACAAAAAGACGATCAATGCACTCAAGTTATAAGTGTGTATACTGCAACAAAGACTTCGCTAAAGAAAAAACGTTAGCTGTTCATATCTGTGAACAAAAAAGACGACATCTAAGCAAAGAAGAAAAACATGTTCAGGCTGGCCTTCTTACCTATCAAAGATTCTATGAAATCACACAAAAGGCCAAATCTCCAAAAACCTTTGATGAATTTTCAACTAGTCCGTATTATACAGCGTTTGTGAAATTTGGCAGCTTTCTGATAAACACCGCGCCTATATATCCTGAAAAATTCATAGACTTTGTGATTAAGAGCGGAGTCAAATTAGATCATTGGTGTCGTGACGAACTCTATGATCAGTATGTAACTGAGATGATCAAGATAGAACCTGCAGACGGCGCTATACAACGTAGTATAAAAACGATGATGGATTGGGCGGACAAGAATCAAGCTCAATGGGAACACTATTTTGCCTACGTAAATTTAAATCGAGCTACCCATGATATTAAAGAAGGGTTGGTCAGCCCTTGGTTAGTGTTAAATAGCAAATCAGGAAAAGAAATGCTAAAACGCATGAATGACGAGCAGTTAGAAATTATCGGTACGATAATCGATCCTCAATTTTGGATGAGGAGATTTAAGGCATTACCAGCAGATGTAGAATTAGTAAAGGATATCATTAGAGAAGCGAGAATACAATAATGCCTAAGAAAAAACCAGAACCGATCGTAGAAGAGCTGGCAGATAACGAAGAATTTATCTCCAGAGACGATATAGATATTGAAGTAAGACTAACAGAAGATAACACAGTGATGGTACAGTTTTCTGGTTTTGAAGATATGGAAGATGCTGAAGAATACGCTAATTTTTTAGCAGAGACACTACCACTACTTTTATTTGAAACAACGAGATTGCAATGAACATAAGAAAATTAAAAGACGGGACTCCTGTACCAGAGTTAGATGAATCTGTAACATTATCTGTGACAACTAAGTGTCCAGCAAAGTGGCTGCTGATAGATAGAGAAACAGGAGAAGCGTATGTTCCTTACCAAACCAAAGGCAGCAATCAATGGCAAAAGATTTACAATGCGGAATGGAGTATAGATGCCTGATATTGACATAGACTTTGTAAACAGAGAACAGGCATTAAGTTTATTCAAACATAATGCTGCTAGTCGTTTAGAGAATGGCAAATTAGTTAAACACAACACGGGCGTTTATCTACATGCTGTTCCAGTCAATGCAGAGACTAATCTATGCTCTATACCTTATGACATCGCAGAAGACAAGGGTTTTTTCAAAATAGATTTTTTAAATGTAGGTATTTACAAAGGCATAAGAGATGAAGATCATCTTAATGCATTGATGACACAGGAGCCTCTATGGGATCTTCTAGAACAAGACGATTTCGTAAACTTGCTTTTTCACGTCAACGGGCATGGTTCTATATTAAGACAAATGAAACCCAAGACTGTGGAACAGCTGGCAGCGATATTGGCGATGATACGTCCGGCCAAGAGATATCTGCTTGGAGAGAGTTGGTCGAAAATCTTGAACGAGGTTTGGCAGAAACCAGAAAGCGATGAATACTATTTCAAGAAAAGTCATGCAACCGCTTATGCCATGGCCATAGTTGTGCAGATGAATTTAGTCTGTGAACAAATCAGTTATGGGTACAGTTAGCCAACTTTTCTAACAAGAGTTATTGATTTTCTTTTGATGCGCTTAACAATAATATCGTTAAGACTAGTAACGGGCCCAAACATTATTTTAACATCTTTAGTACTAAAGTTCTTAATAACATATCTAAACTCTATAATTTCTTTTGCTAAGAAAATGTTAATGGGTATTTGACGATTGCTTTCCCACCACCAAGCTTCTCCTAGTTCTAGGAACTTTTGTTTTTCTATATCTGTACGAATAGCTGAGTAATCGTACATACTAGTAACCTGTGCATCTTGGTTGATAATTATGCCCACGTATTCTTGGTTTACGTGGTTTATAACGCTAATGAACGGAAAGTTTTCTTGTAAATTTGTTGTTATTCTCATTCGATAAATATTGCTAAAGGTAGCTGATTATGCAATTTAATCCCGTGTATTTATATAGAAATAAACTCGATGTTTTTACAGAACAGCTCGCCACCTGGACAACAGAGAGGTATAGAAAAGTGTATAATAGAAATCTTAAGATTTACAAAAGTGTCGATAATCCGATTGATATACAAGTAAGAAACTCCGATCAAAAAACAATGAACATTACAGGTTCAACATTGGTATTTAATCTTGTTGCTCGTGACACGCAAGATTTAGTATTTCAGAAAGATTTTACAGCACAGGATTTATCTACAGGTAAAGTAACTATTACACTAACAGAAGAAGATCTGTTTGATATTGATCCGGGATTTTATCAATATAGTATTATCAAAGAAGTACGTGAAACTATTAGTACAACAGAACACAAAGTTAATTCTCGATTACCATTATATGTAGATAGTCAATATGGTGCTAATGCAACATTAGAAATATTAGGCGATGTGCAAGGTACAGTGAATCCTAGCACAGCGGTCAAAGAATTTAAACTGGTAGATCCAACAACATCGGGAGAACTAACCCCTCCTCAATTCTTTTTAAGTTCTATTATCGATGCTAATCTTAACAAAGTAACGGCAGACAGTATGCATACATTCCAGTTCTTCTTCGACGGATATGCAGGCACAGTTACCATTCAGGCTAATTTGGATGACCAAGGTGCTACACCGAGAGAGCTCACATGGAGCGATATTTTAACGTTTGAAGCAGATGCTGATGTGATGTATAAAAATGTCATAGGCAAGTACAACTGGTTCAGAATTAAACATGAACCAGAAAAAAGTACATCAACTGCAAAATTTGTTATTAATCAAACCATATTAGGATATTATACAGTAGGAATTAACGAATCGGGTAGAGGATATGTAGTAGGCGAAACTATCACCATCTTAGGTAGAAACTTGGGAGGAGAAACCCCTACTAATGATCTAACGATTACTGTCACCAATGTAGATAATCTAGGAAGGATCCGTGACATCAGCTGGACAGGTGTAAGCTATAATGGAGTCAAAACCTTTGTATTAGGAGATACTCCAGTTTCAACATCGACTATTGACAAGGTATTGTACAGATAGTACAATACTTGTATGACTCTGGTTGTTGATAAGTTTAGAACATTAATCCCACCTCGTGCCAAATCCAGTCCTTCTGGATGGACGTCGTTCAATGCACCATGTTGCCAGCATCGAGGACATAGTCCTGATACTCGTAAACGTGGAGGACTTAGATTCGACGGAAATGGCATAGTCTATAACTGTTTCAACTGTAAATTTTCAACAGGTTGGCAACCAGGATCTCCGTTCGGTGAAAAGATGAAAAGCCTCAGTCGATGGATGGGGGCCGGTGAGGACGATATCAAAGCCATGGTTTTTGAAGCGATGAAAACCGAGGCCGAAGACTACGAATCACCAGAATATCAACCCAAGATAGAATTCGAAGAAAAATCTTTACCAGAACACTCTATGTCTTTGATGGAGTGGAGTGAGATTATTGAAGGCGAAATAGAAGAAAAGATAGGTCCTCAATTTATAGAAGTGTTAAGATATTTGATGTCTAGAGGTTATGAAAATCCGTTCGAGCATGACTTTTATTGGAGTCCTACCCCGGGGTACATAGATAGAGTGATTATTCCTTTTAGATGGCAGGGAAAGATTGTAGGTAATACCGCTAGAAAAATTACAGATTCTAAACCTAAATACCTGTCTGATCAACATCCACATTTCGTATTCAACTTCGATGATCAGAAAGATGATCAGAAGTATATACTAGTCTGCGAAGGACCGTTTGATGCACTAAGCATTAATGGAGTAGCACTACTAACTAACGACATAGCAGATCAACAGGCACGAATCATCAATAGCCTAGGTGCTGAAGTGATAGTAATTGCTGATCAAGATCAAGCAGGTTTACAATTAGTTAACAAGGCTATACACTATAATTGGTCAGTGGCTTTTCCTAACTGGGACGATGATGTCAAAGATATAGCAGAAGCTGTGCAACGATATGGCAAACTATTTGTGATAGTAGATGCTATTAAATCTGCACAAAAAGGTGAAATAAAGATTAAGATGCATAAAAAATATATGGAACAGAAAATACAATTATCATGATAAAAGACTACGGATTTGAAATACAAAAATTATATCTAGAACTGATGCTTTCGGATGCAGAGGTGTTCGTACGATGCCAGGGTATTTTTGATCATACGTTGTTTGATCGAAAATTACAAGATGCCGCAGAGTTTATCAACGAGTACGCTAAACAATATTCAGTGTTGCCAGAATACGAAATGGTAAATGCAACCTGTAGAGTAGAATTAGAAAGACCGTCAGAACTCAAAGATGGACATATGGATTGGCTTATGGATGAGTTTGAATCGTTTACCAGACACAAAGCTCTAGAACGTGCGATTATAAATTCAGCTGATCTATTGGAAAAGCATGACTACGGTCAGGTAGAAACGATGATCAAGGAAGCAGTACAAATTGGATTGGCTAAAGATATGGGCACAGATTATTTTGCCGATCCTCGTGCTAGACTTATGCGTATCAAAGACAAGAATGGTCAGATATCTACAGGATGGCCTGGTTTAGATAAGAAATTATTCGGAGGTATGAATCGTGGTGAGCTTAACATTTTTGCTGGCGGTAGTGGTGCTGGTAAATCGCTATTCCTTGCGAACCTGGGTGTTAACTGGTGCTTACAAGGGCTCAATGTTGTCTATCTAACATTAGAACTTTCGGAAGAGTTAGTCAGTATGCGTATCGATGCGATGACTACAGGTATTTCAACTAAAGAAATATTCAAAGAGATCGATGATGTAGAAATGAAAGTTCGAATCATTGGTAAAAAGGCAGGTGCAATGCAGATTAAGTATATGCCTAGTGGTAAAACCTGTAATGATCTACGAGCATATTTAAAAGAGTTTGAAATTAAGACCGGACGTAAAGTAGATGTATTATTGGTTGATTATTTAGATTTATTAATGCCATTGAGCAAAAAGATTTCTCCTGCAGACTTATTCATCAAAGACAAGTATGTTTCAGAAGAACTACGCAATCTTGCGGTAGAACGTCAGTGTATATTAGTCACAGCTTCGCAGTTAAATCGCGGTGCTGTTGAAGAAGTAGAATTTGATCATAGCCATATTTCCGGTGGTTTATCTAAGATTCAGACTGCAGATAATGTGTTTGGTATCTTTACCAGTCGTGCTATGCGTGAACGTGGTCGTTATCAGATACAGTTAATGAAGACACGCTCTAGTTCAGGTGTAGGTATGAAAGTAGATCTTGAATTTAATCTTGAAACATTAAAGATAACTGATCTGCCAGAGGAAGAACAAGAACACAACGGTGCTAGTAGAGGAAGTTCTAGCATCATCGAAAGTATCAAACGTAAGACAGAAGTGCAGCCCAGGGAAGAACCCAACGAAGGTATGCCTGTAGGTAAGATACGTGCTAACGTAGAAAGTACCAAGCTACGTGAGATTTTAAACAGCATGAACACAGATGAAGACTAATCGTATAGAATTGACCAGTTGGGAATACACCACAGACGAATCCGCAAGTTATCTAGACATAGATTGGCCCCGAGTGCAGCGTTCGGTGGGTAAAGACCAAATCAGTTGGTTATTAAAACTACCTAAGAATTACTGTCAACTTGTACTAGACAAATCTGGTGCTAAAGTCAAACTAGTAGCAGAATTCTACGATCAAAAGACTCTTACCGCATACCATTTAATGTGGGCTAAATAATGGATGCGAGCTAAAGAATTTATCCAAGAATCAACAAAACCTCTGCGTAAATCTACCAAGCAGAGCATGCCTAATCTTACCACAGCCAGCAAGTTAAACAACAACAATAATCCGTATCTAGCCTACAGATTTGGAGTTGCTTTAGCATCATCGCCCGATATGGGCAATTTTGATGACAAAGGTCCTATCGGCAGTGACTTCACTATGGTAGATTTCAGCGAAGGCGATGAAGCTATAAGAACAGCAGCTGCCAAACGAATGGGCATAAAATTTGAAAAAGGTACGGGTAAAGGCAGCGAAGAACTATCCGGCACTACAATTAATAAAACCAGTCCTGTGGCTAAACCTAAGAAAAACCGTTACGGAGTCTGATATGAGACTGCATCAGATTACAGAACGCACAGATATTGTCACAGTAAATCGCACATTGAATCCCAAGCTTTGGGACCAGGGCAGTCTCAAGCCAGAAGTTGCTGCTAAACTGGAAGATATCGCAGAAGCTTTTAAAAAATTCGTTGGCATAGATCTAGATGTTATAGATTATACCATAACAGGATCTAATGCTAATTTTACTTGGACTGAATACAGTGATCTGGACCTACATCTTATCATTCCCGGTACGCCTACGGCCGAACAAAGGGAATTATTCAATGCTAAAAAGACTCTTTGGTCGGAACAGCACGACATAACTATCAAAGGACTACCTGTTGAATGTTATGTACAGGGCGAAGACGAAGAGCATCATTCCACTGGCGTTTACAGCCTTAGCAAGGATCAATGGTTAGTAGAACCTAAAAAAATCAAACCCGGAGTAGATGACGCAGCCATAGAAGCTAAGAAAGATGCGATTCTAGCTCAAATAGAACAGGCCATGTTAAGCCGTGATCTTGACAAGCTACGCACTGTCAAAGATAAGATCACACAGATGCGCCGAGCTGGATTAGCTCGTGCTGGAGAATGGTCAGTGGAAAATCTAGTGTTTAAGATTCTGCGCAATCTAGGTTTGATAGATCAAATCACAGAAAAAATAAGAGAGCTCGAAGATGAAGAGCTCTCTCTAGAACAACAGTCTAACGTCTTAAGTTAGTCGTTGCGATTACCAAACAACTGTAGCAGACTAAGAAAGATATTGATAAAATTAATGTAAAGACTTAGTGCTCCCCACACTTCCATCTTACCATCATTTTCTACACTGACCAACTGTCTTATGTTCTGTGTGTCGTAAGCAGTCAATCCTAAGAAGATAACGATAGCGATAGCTGAAATCACCATCTGCATTACAGAACTGCCGATAAAGATGTTAATAATAGAAGCGATGATAATGGCTATCAATCCGATGAACATGAATTGACCCATGGAGGTCAGATCACGTTTAGTAAAATACCCATAAAAGCTCATAACTCCGAATAACACTGCCGCAGCCATGAATGCTGAAACAATACTGCCCATATTAAACACTACAAAAATAGTGGCAAAACTCAATCCCATCAATGCGGCGAAACCGTGTAAGAACAGTTGAAGAGAGCTCTTGCTCATCTTTTCATAGGCAAAACCTGCGATCAATACAGCCACTAATGGAGCAAACATTATAACCCATTTCAGTGCTGTGCCAAACAGCAGAGCCATCAACCCGGGTGACGAGGCAACTAGCCCGCTGACTATCATGCTGGTCAGCACTGCTAAAAACATATTCCCATAGACACGACCCATGGCAGAATTGATTTCTGTGGCTGACCTATAGGTTCCTGTCTGTAGTGTATCTGTGAACATTTTGGACTCCTTGAAGTTGTTAATAAATTTATTATACAGTAAAATATTTACACAGTCAATGACTATAGGTATCAAAAATAGGGTTTTTTTGAAAGATCTATAAATACGCATATATTGGGGCACGACTATGTTACACATCATATCAGATCTAACAGACAATCTGTTAACACTAATCAAAGACGATCCTGTTCGTCCAGAGTTACCTGCAGACTTTAGGGTAAATGAAAATTCACGTATATTCGTGCTCAAGGACGAAGAAACACAACAGCCTTTGGCAGTGACCTGTGTTAAATTCCTAGAACAGATTCCTGAGAGTGTAGACGATCTTACCAAAACAGTGGTCAAGACCAATACCGCGGTATTCTATACTATATGGAGTTATGCTTCTGGCGCAGGCCGCACCCTTATCGAACAGGCTCAGGCGGAAATCAAGAAATCAAAACCAGAAGTTGAAACCTATGTGACCCTGAGTCCAAAAACCGAAATGGCTCGTAGATTCCATCTTAAGAATGGTGCTGAGGTCTATAGAGAAAACCAAGAAACAGTGAATTATCTGTATAGATAATCAGCCGCGTCTTTGAGAAGGTGTGTACTGTTCTACGAATCCCACCCAAGGATCTCTGGTACGATTTTCCATATTTCGAGCCAAACGCTCTGCCTGCTCTTCGGCGATAGTGCGTTGATCCAGTGTGAATCTGTTACCAGTTAGATCCTGTGTTTTCACAGTCTGACCTGTGACTAAATTACGGGCTTTAGGCAATAGATATTGTGTAGTCATACTGTTATTTATACCAGATGCTGTGCAAGGACCATACAGCTTATCCATACCCATATGGTATTAAATCCAACCAAGGTGGGTAAGAGCTTTTTATTACTGGCCCAGATCAGCGTAAGACTGGTTGCCAGTGTCAAAAAGAATAGCCACCATATTTGAATGCCAAATATAAGTCCTGGCACAATGATCACAGCCTTGGCGGCCCAACTAGCAAACTCCACTATATTGTAGTCTGTCCAATATTCACGTGTGAACCACATGCCATAACAGGCTCTTATCTTGTCCCACTTACTGTGAGTATATACTATGCCAATTAGCACTACAAAGACCACTTGGGCCCATATTATCTGTTCTAGAGTCATACATCTAGTTATCAGATCTGTTAATCGAACAGGGTCTTTATGATTCTAGAATTTTCAGGATATTTCATCAACCAGATATCTGCGTACATTATCTCTGAAAACAGCAGCCACCAATCTGTGGGTATGGCAGAGTTATAATGATCTGTTTGAGCCCACGATCTGGGCCAATAGTGAACACGACCCTGCCAGCTGATCAATAGCTGCTGTTGGGTCCTTTGGAATGGTTCCAAATACACTATCAACATACAAATATTTACAAAATATCTTAAATATTGTATGCACATAGAGTTTAATTTGCCCACAGGAGCGGGTGGACAGAGTGCTTACTATTTCAACACAGTGCTGGACTACAATCTCGCACAGTGGAGTGGCCAATACTCTATAAAATACACCAAGACACTGACCTACTACAAGGCTTGGATCTGGTTGCCCACAGAGCAGGATTACACCATGTTCGCTCTGACCTGGCGATGGCCTACACCTCGCTGGATTTTACAAGAAAGGGACTAAATGAGAGAAGATCTAAGCTTGTCCACCCTGTTGGTATTTTTCTGTGTGATAGCCATCATCTTACTGCTATTAACTTAAAAGATGTAAATACTTGTACACAGGCAACTGTGCTAACGTAAGGAGACCAATGATGCATAATCTTTGGGAGCTTCGAATGATCGAATCACTGCACGGGGAAAATCCTCCTTGATGTAGCTGATCAATCCTTACTGTCGAACTACATCAGCGTTATTGAACGCACGAGTGCCCTAATAAACTATTAGGGCTTTTTTACGAAAGATCACAATGACAGAAACACACAAGAGAACAATCCTTAGAGCAGTGGTATGGCGCATAATAGCCACAGCAGTAACAGCCATATGGGCGGGCTGGTCAGGTGCTATAGCTGCTAACATAGTGTTGACCATACTGCATTACATACACGAACGCATTTGGTTGAAGATTGATTGGGGCAAAGAGATTTGACTGCGAAGCGCAGCGCAAAATTTTTTAG
>JACCDO010470739.1_pt1 | contig 13734 bp, 13 predicted proteins | sample 7446101 | NCBI WGS metagenome assembly JACCDO01 (sample SAMN15323440, study PRJNA562643) | freshwater metagenome | isolation source: river surface water | place: USA:Blue River Watershed | collected 2017-08-16
TAAAATTGTTTTATCTACTAATGTAGCAGAATCATCTTTAACTGTACCTTCTATAGTTTATGTAATTGATTCAGGATATCAATATGAAGAATCTTTTGATGCTTTTACTAATGCTCGTAGTTTAGTTAAAACTAGAATATCAAAAGCACAAGCAATTCAAAGAAAAGGTCGTGCAGGTCGTACAATGGATGGTGTTTGTTTTAGATTATATACAGAAGAAGAATATAATAAATTTAATGAATATCCTATCCCAGATATAAGAAAACAAGATTTAACTCCTTATACTCTTGATTTAATGCTTTTACCTTATGTAACAAATATAGGAGATTTAAAGAAAAAAGTATTTGATGAATTAATAGAAAAACCTAAACCAGAATTCATTAAAAGTGCAATAGATATTTTAAATGCATTAGGAGCAATTGATTCAGATAAAGATGATGGAAAAATAACCGAAATAGGTAGAGCTTTATCAGAATTTAGAGCTATATCAATACAATCAGCTAAAGCAATTTTAGCAAGTTATTATTTGGGTTGTAAACATGATGTAATGACAATTTTAACATTATTTATGAAAGTAGATGGAAAAATAAAAGAGATTTATGGAAGAGAACCAAACAGAAAAGGTATGAATAATTTTGAATATTCTGTAGCAATGAAAGAATATGAAAAGAAGACAAAACAAAGGAATAGCGAATATGGTGATTTTATCACTCTTTGGAATATTTATCAAGCATATAGAGAATATATTTATACCGAACCAAGAAAAACACCAGATGAAGCCAGAGGTTGGTTAAAAGAGAATGCATTAAATGTAGGAAGATTCATGAGAAAAGATGAAATAGATATAATAGCAAGTGATGTTCAAAAATTAAATAGAACATTGATGGATATAGTTCAACCACCCGAATTAAAAAAAAAATATTTTAATGAATTAAAGAAACAAGACCCTACAGTGACATTAACAGAAATTAAAAATGAACTTAAAGAAAAGAAAATGAAAAGTGTTGGTTTTGATCCAGAACAAAAAGATGATTTGAAAGAAGAAGTCATTAGTGTCAAAGATACTGAAACAATCAAAAAAGGGAAAAAAAAAATAGTAAAAATGAATGATATAACGATGATGGGAGGTTATGAAGCTAAACCTTACGAAATAATGTTAATTAAAGATTTAAAGAAAATGGATGATAAATTAGATAATATTATGATGAGTTTAGCTTATGGATATTTAACAAATATGGCAAAAAATATTAATTCATCTAAAATGATATATAAAGCATGCTTCCCTCAAGTTAAAGTTGATTGTCAATTTGCAAGAGATACAACATTATCAACTAAAAGAGCACCAGCAATGGTTTTATATGGAGAGATGATGAGATTAAGATTAGATGCAAAAATGTTGAAAATGAATGGTGTAAATAGAATACCTACAGTAGTGATGGACCAAATGAAAGAATTATATCCCGAATTAATGAAACAATATAGTAAAGTAGAGAAGAATAAATATAATGATTATTCTTCTAAAAAATCATATAAAGGAGATAGAAAAGGAGATAGAAAAGGAAGTAGAAAAGGAAGTAGAAAACAAGGTAAAAAGAAATATAGAAGATAGAAGATATATAATAATATAATTTAATTTTTTTCAATTATAATAAAAAATATTATTTATTATAAATAATAAAGAAAACAATGAGTAAATATAATACACAATATATTAAAAATAAATTAGAGAATTTATTGAAAGATTTAGAAGAAAAAAGAAAAGATATTAAAGAATATATTGAAGAGATGGATTTAAAAATAAATACAATCAATAATCAATTAAATTTAATAAATAATTATGAAGAAAATATATTAAAAAAGGAACAAAAGCTTTTAAATAATAATAAAAAAGTTTATTATGAGGAATCAAAATATTCAGAATCATCTGATGAAGATGAAGAAGATTATGATTCAGAAGATGATGAAGATGATTTTATAATGGCGAATATGGATCCAAATTTAGCTAAATTATTAGGAATTGAAGTAAATGAAAATGATTATAAAACAGATTGGAAACCACCTGCATTTAGTGGATTAAATAATAGTGATAGAATTATTCGTAAATAGTGAATTTATTATTATTATTATTTAATAAAATAAATAGTGTATTTATTATTATTTATTATTATTTATTATTATTTAATAAAATAAATAGTGTCATTAGAATTTTCATTTGTATATTCTAATTGTGATATTTCAATAGTATTTTCAATTAATTCTTTTAATTCTCCGATATTATATATATAATAATATCGTATAGAATGACCAAATTTTACATAATTATCTCCATGAACGAATTGATATCTTTCTTCGCTGATATTCCAACCAGTGATTAATGCTTTTCCACCAGGTTTTAAGAATTTATATATTTTCTGTATAATTTTTTGTTGTTCTTCTTTTGTTTTCAAATGGTGAATAACAGCGATACACATAATATAATCGAAAGAATTTTCTTCGAATTCAACTTCTAAAATATCTTGGTTAATAACATTAATACCTCTAGAATGACAAATTTTACATAATTCTTCTGATATATCTACACCAATTGATTGAGAAGTATGGTCAATTAAATTTTTACCATTTCCACAACCTAATTCAAGTATAGAATGATGAGGTTCAACAGAACTTAAAAAATTAACAACTGAATTCCATTTTTTATATCTTGTTCTACTAAAAGAATGTGCTATTTTATCATATGTCTCTTTTACAGATTCTTTTTCCTGCATTATTTATTAATTAATTTTAATTATATAATTATTAATTAAAAATAAAATAAATCAATTTTTTGAACATATGGATATTTACGTTTATATAACTCTAATCTTTTTAGATAAAACGTAAAAATAAATATTATCTAAAAATAGAAATTAATATTAATTATAAATGCCTGAAGGACCAGAAGTATCATTAATGGCACATTTATTAAATGAAAATTTTAAAGATAGTATATTAAAAGATATAAAAATAGTAAGTGGTCGATATATTCGCCACGGTATACCTAAAGAAGTATCTAATTTTATCAAAAATAAACTTCCTTCTAAAATAATTGATATTCGTACTAAAGGTAAATTTTTATATATTGAATTAGGTAATAATTTATATATAACTTTATCACTTGGTTTAACTGGACATATTATATTTACAGAAAATAAACATACACATTATCATTTTATAACTAATAAAGGTACATTTTATTTAGAAGATATGCGCAATTTTGCTACTATTCATATTTTAACTTTATCAGAATTAGAGAAAAAATTATTATCCATTGGTCCTGATTTACTACATGAAAAAATTAGTGATAAATTATTTATTGAAAGAATACAAAAATATCTTAATAAACCAATAGCTTCTGTTTTATTAGAACAAAAAATATTCTCTGGTATTGGTAATTATATTCGTGCTGATGCTCTTTATGTAGCTAAAATATCACCTTTCACATTAGTTAAAGATTTATCAAAAGAAGATTTAAAAAGATTAAAAAAATCAGTGAAATCAATTATGAATTGGGCTTATAAATCACATATTAAACATAAATTCATGCGTTCATATAGATTCAAAGTTTATGGACGAAAATTAACTGAGAAAGGAGAAGAAGTAGTAGCTCAACCATTAGAGAAAGGACGGTCTATATATTGGGTACCTAAAGTACAAAAAAAAAATGAATTAATTATATTTTAAATATTAATTATTTATTATTTTTAATAATTAAATATTAACGTAAATAAATATGCATTGGTTTATGCGTATCGGAGATTGTGTAAATTTTGAAAATTCAATACCATCAAAAGCATGGGGTTGTAAAAAAAATTCTTCAAAATCTTTTTTACAAGAAATTAAAAAAGGCGATATTATTTGGTTTGTACCAAATCAAGATAAAAGTGGATTAAAAGGCAAAATATTTTATTGTGCTGAATATCAAGAACATTTTGAAAGAGTTTTAGGACCATTATTAGCTTTAACACCAACAAACGAAGAATTAGGATGGAAAAATATTGATAATTGGAATTCAGATTGGGATGTCCAGATATTTTATAGAAATTTGTATAAAATAGATAATTTGAATTTACAAATTAATATATCAGGAAGACAAACACCAAAAGGAAAATTATTAGATGAAATGTGTGAAAATTTTAACCCTAATGACGAATTAAAAAATATTATCAAATATTTAAATATTCAAAAATTAAATTAAATAATTAAAAAACTATTTAAATTATTATAAAAAATATTATTAGTAAATTTGATTTTTTTTACCATTCATCTGTAGTTTTATTATTTTTATAAATATTTGAATATGGATTTGAATAATTATTAGTATAATTATTAGAATTATAATTTTGAGAATAATTATTAACTATTTTACTCTCTTCCTCTTTCTTTTTCTTATATTCTTCATTCATTTTTTCATATTTTTTATCTTCTATTCTTCTCATAATATCATGTAATTCTTGATGTTCTTTTACAGTTAATTCTTTTACTGGTATATAATCAGTTAAATCCTTCCTTTCAACACGATAAACCATAAATTCAAATGTTCTTTCTTCTGCAGTAAATTTTGATAATGGTGAATTATCAATTGTTTTTGGTTGAAGACCTAAATCAAAGAATTGTTTTCCAAAATCTTTATATACTTTAGTTCCTATATTTACCATCTCTAAATAATATTTTTCATTTTGTATTTGTCGGTCACCTACAAATAATCTCCACATTATCTCTGAACGAATATCATATATTCTCATTTGAAATGGAAATTCAAATTCTTCAAATTCTATCTTATCTTTTTCATTTCCTTTCTCATATATTATAAATTTACAACTCATTTTTATCAAATATATTTTATTATTTTTTCATTTTCTTTAAGTTCCTTTTATTTGTACATTTAAATTATTAATTAATTTAATAAATATATTTATTAATTATTTATTAATTATTTTTTATTTTATTTATAATTGGTGTAAAATAAACAATATTAAGATACCATGTAAAATAATACCATCCTAATAAAACAGATGTTAACATAGGTATATTATATATTTGATTAGAAATATCTAAATAAATTTGGAGAAGAACAGTTTTAGAGATAAGAATTAAAACGATTAGAAGTTTAATATCTTTAATAATAAAATAATTTTTAAAGATAATTTTATTGAAATTAAAACCATAATGACCTAAAATACTTAAATAATAAGTCCAATTAAATGTTAAATAAATGAGGAAAATAGATAATATATTTTTATTCGAAAAATATAATAAAGAATTATTAAATATATCATGAATTAAATTCTCGTAAAAATATGGTGTTATATTTGGTATTAATAATCTTGACATTAATTGAATAAAATTAAATACAAAAATATATTTTGATATTTTATTCTGTTCATCTTGTTTCCATAAATTTAAATAATCATGGATTATCGCTTTTTTATAATTAAAATTTGATAATTCATCCCATTTAACTAATTTAAATAATTCTATATAAAAAAACGTCCATGATACAAAATATACAAAATGATATATTTGTTGGATTGGTTTAATATTATTTATTTTAAACATTTTATTCTTTTTTATAAATTTTTTTGTTTTAATTAATTAATTTTATTAATTTTTTTTTATGTTCTTTTTCAAAACAGAATTATTAATTAAATAATCTGTCTACTTAAAAAAATATGAATAAATATATTAAACGAAATAATAAAATAAAAAGAGTTGATAAATAGAAATGGGTTTGTGTTTTAGTATGAATAATATAAATGAAAATACAAATGAAAAAATAAATGAAAAAATAAATGAAAAAACAAATGAAAATAAAATAGAACTTAAAGAATCTATTATGAATTTAGAGGAAAGATTGAAAACAATAAATGAGAAAGAAGTTGATTATTTTAATTTTCAAGGTAAAAGATTAAAGTGCCGTTATTGTAATATTTATGATGGAGATACATTTTCAATTATTTTTATTTTTAAGGATGAAATTGTTAAGTATCGTTGTAGATGTCTTGGTTATGATACTCCTGAAATGAAGCCTTCTCTTAAAAATCCTAATAGAGAGAAAGAAAAAGAAGCAGCTAAATTAGCTAAAGCGAGATTCATTGAATTATTAGAAAAAGGAAAAGATGGATTAATTGAAGTTGAATGTTTTGAATTTGATAAATATGGAAGAATTCTAGTTAATGTTTATAATGGTGTTGATACTAAATCTTTAAATGATATTATGATTGAAGAAGGCCATGGTATACCATATTCAGGTGGTACTAAAGAAAAGTTTGATTTTGATAATTAATAATATTTATAAACGTGTTTGATTCAGGCATCAAAGAATTCCCGAAGGTTTCCTCTGATGTCCGCAAGATAGGCATAAACAGTGAAAGAATCCGCCAGATTTACAGGAATAAAAAAACTCCTGAGTGATAGGGAGACGAGTTCAATGTCTAGGCCATTCGTGCAGTTAATCAAACACGAAAGATTTCCATCATCCTTGATTGATATGGTCAAAACAAACATTTTACCGTCTGGATTCTGACGAATCATCTTGATAATGTCGCCGTGCTGAGTGAGAGTCAAACCCCAACCTAGACGACGCTCATCTGTATTGAGCGCATTGAAAAGAGGGTGAATAGTATAGCTCATTCTCGTAGATGCTCTGTAAAACAATGCAAAATTAATAAATATTAATTATTTTATTTTTTTAAAGATTAATCTATCATTTTTTTTATAATGCTATTCAGATTAAGCTTGGTTTACCACAAGAGGCACCTCAAGCTCTCTCAGAATAGCTTCAGCTTCGTCGTTCAATGCACGAATCACATTAAATACGTGGATTGCACGTCTGGCATTATTGCCAATCGTGCTCACCGGGAAAGGTGCAAAAGTCCCATTTAATCCCATGAAGAATTCACCACGCGAATTGACACGCACTACCATATCCTGAGCTCCCAAAGAATCAACTAGACGCTGAGGGGGAGTTATCGTCATCTCAATCGTATGAAGCTCTCCAACCGCTGCACGAATCTCACCAGGAGTCCATCCGTGCTGAGTATCTGCATTGAGACCCCTGCGAATAGCAGCCAATTCTCCACCCAAACGAGTGGCTCTGGCAAGCTCAAGAGCAGCTCTAATACGAGCTACATCTGCAGGATTAGGTCTCACTGCACGAGCAATATCATCACCATTAGTTGGCTTAGAATACACAGTCATATTTTGGTTTACTTATTCAGTAAAATTAACATAATTACATATATTTTTTTTTATAAATACTAATAGCAATCAATTTTTTTATTGATTATTATTTGTTGATTCATTTGATTCTTTTGATTCTTTTAAACCATTACGAATAAGAATAAAGATAGTTTTAATAATATTATCATAATTAAATTGAACAAAACCCAATTTTTTAGAAAAACGACTATTATTTTTAATATTATTCATCGAAAATTCGGTTTCACCATTCTCTTCGATAATAAGAGTATACATATTATCATTAATACTAAAGTTTTCAAAAACATAAAAAGAAGATAATAAATTATTTGAAAAATTAGGTTGATAATTAAAAGACTTATTATCTTTAAATATCATTTTAATACTATTAACAATTTTATCTCTCATTTCATAAATATCACAATTATATATAACTCTCATAACAAATTTACTAATTTTAGCAAATCCACCATTTAATTTTCCAAATTCTTTAATATGTATTTTATCAATTGGACTAATAATATCAGTATATTTTTTAGATATTTTTTTATCAAAATCAATATTGATATAATAATCTTCATCAATTGTAAAATAGATATTTCCAATAGGAGTACATAAATCGAAACCAGGTTCTTCACGAATTACCATATAACTAGAATTGATATTCTCGTTTATGGGTGAAAAAAAGTTATTAATTCTATGTTCAAAATTTTTCATTAAACATCCTCTTTTATTTAGTTCCAAAAGAAATCGAATTCTTTCACATACACTTTCCATAATTATATCATATTGATTATTAATTTTGATAATTCGATGAATAATATGATATTCTTTTTCTTCTTCTTTAGATTCATATTCATTTTTTTTAATCTCTTTTTCTAGAATCAAATAACCCTTTTTATTAATATGTAAATAATATAAATCGATAAAATGAAGTTTAATTGATAAAACTTCTTCACTTAAATATTCAATTTTCATTCCTTCCATATGAATATCATCTAGATTTTTAAACTCTTTTTTAATATCTTTTTCAATTCTTCTCATCAGATAATTATCTTCTCCATTATCAAGTTTATTATATGTATTAATATTCATATTCATATTCATATTCATATTTGAATTATTATTAATAATATATTCTTCAATATTATCAATATGGATTGTTTTATTTTCGTTATTTGTTGAAATCATTTTAGTATATTATTCTTTAGCGCTTTGCTTATTAATAAATTAATTAATAATTAATTTTTTAAATATTCATTTTTTTTAGGCAAAAATTAAAAATAATAGTGACGTAAATATTATTTTTAATTAAATTTTAATTAATAATTTTAGATGAATAGAAAAAAAAATGATTTTATAAATAATAAAAAATATATATGTCATAATGAAATAAGAAAATATAGAATAGAACGTAAAAATGAAACTAAAAAAAATAGATGATTTAAAAACACCATTATTAATAGTATGGGATAAATGTGAATATAATAATGTTTATTTTAAAAATAACATTAATTTATTAACACAAAAAGGAAATGTTATTCAAACTTTTGATACAGCTACAAATGATATGTTAATTCATACAATTAAAAATTATGAAAATATTGATGTTTTATTATTAATTAATAAATCACCAACAGAATCATTAAGATATTTTGATGAACATTTAAAAGATAATTATACAAAATTGGCTATAAAGAATGATGAATATAATAAAAATATGTTATTGAAAATCTTATATCAATTATATTATGAGAGAAATTCAATAACTGGATACCGACATTTTACAGATTTTATTTTTAGAAAATTTAATTATTTAAAAGATAAATCAGATGAAGAATTGATTAGTTTTACATTATTTATAGTAATTAAAAGGAATTCAAAATACAATCAAATAAGTATTGAAGAAGATGACCATTATTTATATGCACCAATGAATAATAATGAAAAAGATATATTAAGTACAATATTTTTAAATAAAAATAGTATTGATTTAATGAAAATGCAAAATTTGGAATTCTTTTTTATTCATGGTATTGATGAGTTTAAACATAAATTTAATATTTATCGAAATTTTGTCAATGAACAATTAAATAGAGAAGACCAATCTCAGATGCTATTATTTAGTTCAATTATTTTAAATATTATTGGACATCGAAAAGCTAATGATATTGATTTTTTAGCATTTAATTTATCAGAAGAATCTAAAAATAATTTATTGGATTTTCGTGAAAGACATATTAATGATTTTAGAAATGATACCGAAGAATTAGAAATAAGCGAAGCGCAAGAAAATGATGATAATACAGAATCTTTTACTATTAACAGTACTAATGGAAATAAACGAAGTACAAAAAAAGACCCAAATAGATGTATGGATATTTTTATTAAAAATACAGAACATTGGCCTCATTATTGGTCAGTTTGGTTAGATGATTGGTCGCGAAAATCAGGTGCAAAATACTTTAAAGAAGTATTAGCTAATGGTGATTATCATTGTTATTTTTTGGGTATGAAATTAACTACATTAAAAATGGATATTGAAAGAAGATTATCTAGAGAAAGACCGAGAGCTTATGCGGATATCTATGCTTTAAAGAGGAGATATAATTTGAAAGACTTTGGAATAATAGATTTAGATTTAGTGATAAATGATAAAAAAGAGAAATGTTTTCAATTAAAAGATATTAGTGAAGAAGAGAAGAATCGGATACTATCAGAGAAAGGAGGAAGAATCCGTGAGAATATTCGTGAAATTTATTATTATGAAGAACAGAATATTAGTAAATTTGTACAAACAATGATGTGGTTTTTACAAAGAATATATAAAATTAAAGATTTAAAAATAGAAGATTTAAAGAAAGATTTAATTATACCTTCTTTAATGAAAAAGAATATAATTTTAGAAAGAAAAAAAGAGAATTATATTCGAAATTTATCTTTGGGTTCAATTTTGAGATTAGATGATATTCGTCAAGAACAAAAAGATTTAGAAGAATTTGTTATTGAAGATAATAATAAAAATAAGAAATCGTATGATATTAATATGAATTCAAATAATACTGATTCAAAAGAAAAAGAATTAGATGATTTTATCATTGAAGATTCGAATAAATCAGAAAAAGAAGAAAATCAAAAAGAAACAAAAGTTAAAAAAATTGTTAGAAAAAAACAAAATGTTATGAATACTATTGAAGAGAATGTTATTGAAAATAAAACAATCGAAAATGATGTTTTAAGTTTATCTGAAAAGAATAATGATGTTCAAATAGTTAAAAAGAAAATTATTCGAAAAAAGAAAGAATAAAATAATAAATAATAATATTAAACATTATAAAAATTATAAAAAAATTAAATTAAAATTAAATAATTATAAATTATAAATTAAAAACTTTAACAAAAGAATTATAAAATTTATTATTTATATATTTTTTATCAAAATGATTTTTATATTTTTCATATAAAAATTTGCTTTTGTCATTCATTGTATGTAATTGTTTATAAATACCAAATGAGAAAGCTAATGTTATTAATAAATAAATATAATCGGGTGTTTTTCTATTAAATACTTCATATAAAGGTTCTAATAGATAATAATTATAGTATTCAAATAATTTATAAATAATTAAAGCAATACTAAATTCTAAAATAATCTCAAATAAAATTAATTTATCAGATAATTCTTTATAATTTTTTTTATTTAATAAAAAGTATAAATCAATAAATCTAGATAAATGAAATCCTAATATGTAGAATATTATTATTAAAAATATAGTTAATATATTTGAATAATTAAAATATTTAATTATCTCTTTCATTAAAATTATTAAATTCTATTATTTAATAACATTTTTTTTTATAAATTCTTGGGAATTAATCCTCATCAGAATCCCCCGCCAATACAGCGAATGGATTCTTCCGTGGTTGTTTAACCTCTTCAACATCATTCACTTCTTCCTTTTTCTTCTGAGGTTGGATGTTAGTGGCTGCATTTGAATGCAGAACTACGGGAGAAGATGAACTCACAGGAACAATGTCACAAACACCATCTTCAGAATTAGTGTAAGCTTCACGACCAGCTGCCTTAGAACCTCTGGCAGAAGCGCGAGAAGTCTGTTGAGCGCGTTTTTTGGCGTCTCTTTCAGCGTTCTTAGCGCGTTTTTCAGCAGAATTAGGCATCTTTTGATTTAGTAGAAATACTAAAATAATTAATAATAATAAATAAAATAAAAATGTATATAAAAAAGCTATCAATTTTTTAAGTAAAAAATATGGATTATTAATTTACGTTAATAATAATAATAAAAAATGAAAATAAAATAGATAAAAATTAAATAGAATTTGAAGAAAAACAGATAATTTAATATAGAAATATGAAGACTTTATTAATAGTAGAATCTCCGGCAAAATCGAAAACAATTGAGAAGTTGTTAGGTCCAGATTATATTGTAAAAGCATCATTTGGACACATTAGAGAATTAGGAAAAAAGAATGAATTAGGAATTGAAGTTAATAATGCTTTTAGACCAGTATACTATAAAATTGGTACTAGAAGTAAACAAATTCAAGATTTAGAAGAAACTATGAAAAAAGTAGATAGAGTTTTATTAGCAGCTGATGAAGATAGAGAAGGTGAAGCAATCGCTTGGCATTGTGCTGTTGTTTTAAAAATTAGTACAACAGTAGCAAATCGTATTTGTTTTCATGAAATCACTAAAAATGCTTTAGAACATGCGGTTAATAATCCTCGAAGAATCGATATGAATATGGTTCAATCTCAACAAGCTCGTCAAATTTTAGATAAGTTAGTTGGTTTTGAAATATCACCATTATTATGGAGAAGTATTGGACCTGCATTGAGTGCAGGAAGAGTTCAATCTGTTTGTTTAAAATTAATAGTAGAGAAAGAGAGGGAAGTAGAAGCCCATCAAGAGAATAAGTATTATAGAACAGTAGGATATTTTAAAGAGAATATTTTAGGTGTTTTAATACCACCATTAAATGATGAGAATGCAATTAAAGAATTTTATGAAAGAATGAAAACAGCAAATTATTTTGTTGAGAGTATTGAATCTAAAATTATTGAAAAGAGACCTCCTCCACCTTATACTACTAGTTCAATTCAACAAGACCTGGGAACCCGTTTTGGTCTTCCTTCAAAGAAGATTATGGCAGTTTTACAACATTTATATGAATCTGGTAAGATAACATATCATAGAACAGATTCAACAAATTTGAGTGAACATATAATGAAACAGATTAAAGAATATGTTATAGGAAATCCGGATTTAGGTAAGAATTATCATCATCCGCGAAATTATATAACAAAATCAAAATCAGCACAAGAAGCTCACGAAGCTATTCGTCCAACTTATATCACAAATTTAACATTAGAAGATACATTTGATGAGAATGATAAAAAAGTTTATCAGATGATTTGGAGAAGAACAGTAGCGAGTCAAATGAGTGCAACATCTTCCGAAGTTTATACCATGACAATTGGAATAGAGAATAATCCAGAAAAGTTTATGGCAAAAACAGAGAGAATAATATTTGAAGGATATAAAAAGATATATGATGATAATATTAAAAAAGATAGAGAAGAGGATGAAGAGAATTTATTAACTGGTGGTATGTTCGGAGAGATTAAAGAAGGAGATTCATTAATTAATCAGAAAATAGTATCAACAGAGAAATATCAGAATCCACCGGCTAGATATTCTGAAGCGAGTATAATTAAAAAAATGGAAGTAGTTGGTATTGGAAGACCATCAACATATGCATCTATTTTAAATAAATTATTTGAAAGAGAATATATAGAAAAGAAGAATATACCAGGAGTTAAAAAGAGTGGTTTATGTTGGACATTAGAGAAGAAAACAATTAAAAACCATAAAATAGATATAACAATTGGAAGTGAAAAAAATAAATTAGTACCAACAGAAGTTGGAAAAAGAACGAATGATTATTTAATAGGAAATTTTGATATGATAGTAAATGAGGAATTTACATCGGAAATGGAGAATAAATTAGATAAAATAGCTTCAGGAGATTTAATTTGGAATCATGTAGTATCAACATATTATGATTCTTTTCATCCTAATGTTGAAAAAATAATGACAGAAACACCTAAAAATAATTCTGCTTTTAATGTTCAAAAAAGATTATTAGGAGAAGATGATGGAAAGAATGTTTATGTTTATACAGCAAAATATGGTCCAGTTTATCAAATAGGTGAAGATAAAGATAAAACAAAAAAATATATTAAATTAGCTGAAAATCAAAATGTTGAAAATGTCACTTTAGAAGATTATTTAGAACAAAAACAAAATGGAGATTTTCCTAAAGTTTTAGGTCAATATAATAATAAAGATGTTATTTTAAAGAAAGGTAAATATGGTTTATACTTGTTTTACAATGATATTAATTATCGTCTTAAAGAAGGTTTAGATGAAAATTTAACTTTAGAAGATGCTAAAGAATGTATGTTTGTTAATA
>JACCDO011193320.1_pt1 | contig 13733 bp, 11 predicted proteins | sample 7446101 | NCBI WGS metagenome assembly JACCDO01 (sample SAMN15323440, study PRJNA562643) | freshwater metagenome | isolation source: river surface water | place: USA:Blue River Watershed | collected 2017-08-16
CCACCAGCAGGAGGTCCACCAGCAGGAGGTCCACCAGCAGGAGGTCCACCAGCAGGAGGTCCACCAGCAGGAGGTCCACCAGCAGGAGGTTCACCAGCAGGAGGTCCACCAGCAGGAGGTCCACCAGCAGGAGGTCCACCAGCAGGAGGTCCACCAATGGGAGGTCCACCAATGGGAGGTCCACCAATGGGAGGTCCACCAATGGGAGGCCCACCAGCAGCAGGTGGTGCAGCGGTTGGCAAGTCGGTTGCTAAAAAAGTCAAATCTACCAATGTTTGGGACGCTTTAAGAAATATGTTCAAAGATCAAGAGCAACTAAAATCGGACCAAGCAAAAACTACCGAACAACCCAAATAGCATTGATTTGTTCTTCAAGATGATTTATTTTATAAATCATTTGGAGGATAACATGGGCCAAGTATTACTTTTCACTGATATTCATATACATCCGCACAAGAGAAGAAATGAGCGTCTTGAAGATTGCTTGGAAGTTATGGATTGGGTTTTCAAAACCGCTCAAGATAGAAAAATAAAAACAATTTTATTTGGTGGCGATTTGTTTCATGATAGACAAAAGATCGATGTTTATACATATCAAAAAACTTTTGAAGTCATGAAAAAGTGGTTAACAAAAAATATTTTTAAATTATATTTGGTTCTTGGCAATCATGATCTTTGGTTTAACGATCAAACTTCTATAAGCAGTGTAACCCCTTTATCTAGTTTGCCAAATGTAGAAATAATTGATAAGCCAGTTAGACTCAACATAGAAAATCACTCATGGGATTTGATACCTTTCACGCATGATCCTGTTTATGCATTGAAATTACTGGAAGAAAATGAAGAAAATGCAGAATATGCATTGGGGCATTTGGCAGTAGATGGAGCTATTCTTCATGGAAGTTCTATTTCTGATGTTTGTATTGAACACGATGGTGAAATGGTTAAAATAAGCCCTCCTTTATTTAAAAAATATAAGCAAGTATTTCTTGGTCATTACCATTGTTCTCAAATTCTTGAGCCAAACTTGGAATATATAGGATCTCCTCTTGAACTATCATTTGGAGAAGCATTTCAAGAAAAGCACATTATTGTTTTTGACGGAGATAAATCAAATAAAGAATATGTAATAAATGATTTTTCTCCAAAACATCTCGTGTTGAAACCAAATGAAATTGAAAATCACGATTTGAATAAGAATTTTGTAAGAGTTGTTGTAGATGATATCTCTGCGACTGATCTTTTAGATATGAGAAAAGATATTTCTAAGGACAAAAATATTGGTAGCTTAGAAATTAGACAACAAAAAAGAAAATTTGATTCTGAGGCTATAGACAATGCCAAAGCAATAATTTTTAAAGAAGATGAAATGATCAATCAGTATGTTGATATAGTTGGTTGTGGTGATTTAGAAAAAGAAAAACTCATTAAGATAGGCAAAATGATTTGCGAAAAGGAGATCAGTTGAATAAATTTCTTGTTTCTGGATTTGATGAAAATTACTTTCAAAGATTTGGTGTTTCTTGGTTTGCATCTCTTAAAGAAATATCAAAATTTGATGGTATTGTTGTTTTGCTGGCTTTTAATGTTAAAAATACAAAAATATTAGAAATATTAAAAAACAACAATGTTATTGTAATTCATAAAGAAAATATCCAAGACAAAAGATTGGCTATTTTCGATACGATTAGCGAGTTGCAAATTCACAGTCAAGGAAAATATGCTTATTTTGATATAGATGGATATTTCTCAGATGAAATAAATTCTCTATATGAAATGGAAACAAATGACTATCTTCTCATAGCGAATGCAGCTAATTTAGGATTTTGCTTTGGAGATAACGCAGCATGGAACATGTTTAAAGATTATCGTTTATTTGAGAAATTTTTTAATTTTGAACATAGCTCCGTTGATTTTTTAAGTTTGAATAAAAAAATTTCTCAAATAGATTCTATATGGAATTGTTTTGAACCATATAGATTGCCGGAAAAAACAAAGATCAAATTTGTTCATTACAGTGCAGCAATAAAACAAACAAAAAACAAATTTTCAGAAATTGATTTTTCTTTTGAAAATAAATATCCAGAAATGTATCAAAAATGGAATGAAATTTTTTATGGACATATAAATCCAACAATAAAAAATTTCTTAGTAAGGAAACAAAAATGAATGTCTTTTTGACATATGCCAGCAACATCAATGAAAAAAATTGGATTCAATATCAAGTCTATTTTCATTCTGTTTGCAAAATAATCGGAAACAACAAAGCTGTATGTTTGACTGATAATTTAAATTATGAATACGAAAAAAAAATAAAAGAATTGAATTTTGAAGTTTTGTATTGTCCGCAAAAAAACAAAAAAATTTTTACAAATCGATGGTATGCATATTGGAATTTTTTTCAAAATCATCATTTTGACAAAGTTATAATCACTGATTCTAGAGATGTCTTGTTTCAATACGATCCTTTTTCTTTTTGCCCAGAATATTCAATAGGCGTTGTCAGCGAAGGGTTTGATCACAAATCATCCCCTTTTAACATGATGGATCAACTTAATTTGCAAAAAAATCAATTAGATAATTTGGAAACATATGTTGATTGGGATGTTTTAAATGGTGGGATCTTTTTGGCTTATCACAAATATTTTTCTGATTTTTGTTATTTAATGTGGTCCAATTGTTTGGGAAGACCATCTTGTACAGATCAAGCGGTATTAAATTTTTTATACAATGGATTGAAAAAAACAGGGAAAATTTATGTTTTTGATCCAAGAAAAGATATTTTTTGCCTGACAGGAGAAGCGGAAAAAGAAAACCTTCTCCCGTTTAATGCGAGTTTTCAAAATGGATTTATTCAAAATGAAAATGGTCAGAAATTTTGTTTGTTTCATCAATGGGATAGAACAAAATTTTCAAATGAAATCTTGAAAACATTTATAAAATAAATTATTCTTACGGAATGAAAAACCTAAAGTTCAATTATCTAAGAGCTAAGAATTTTCTTTGTTTTGGTCCCAAAGAATTTGAATTGACATTCGACAATTACGAATCTGTCGTTTTCATTCGTGGAGAAAACAAAGATGTCAAATCATCAGAAGAAAACCTACCTTCTGATGAAACAAAAATAAGTTCTAATGGATCTGGAAAAAGCAGCATACAAGAAATTATTTCATATGGACTTTATGGAAAAACAATAAAAAAACCATCGGCAATAAACAAAGATGATGTTATCAACAATTTAGTTGGAAAAAATTGCGAAGTAGAATTGCAATGGGGCAAATATAGAGTCATCAGAACTAGAAAGAAAAACACTCTTCGTTTCTGGGAAAGCGATTCAAAAGAATGGAATGATAATACAGAAATAACAACAGGCAGCATGGATGAAACGCAAGTTTTAATAGAAAATGCCATTGGTCTATCATACGAATCATTTGTAAACATCTGCATTTTCAGTGACGATCAATCATCCTCTTTTTTAGAAGCCAACGCATCATTAAAAAGAGAAATTGTTGAAAATCTTTTGGCTTTATCTACTTACAGAGAGAAACAAGAAAAAGCTAAAAAATTAGTTTCTGAAACTTCTGCCTCCATAAAAATTCTTACAAGAGAATATGAATTACTGAAAAACAATGAAGAACAATCAAAAAGAAGATTACAACAAGCGGAACAGAAAGAGTCTGATTGGAAAAATTCTAAAAATTTAGAAATAGAAAATCTTGAGAAGTCTCTGCAAGAAAAAAAGAATAAACTTAAAAACACATCACATGGAGAAGAACTTCTTGCTTATCAAGAAGCAAAAAAAACAATAGAGGAATCATCAAAAGAAATTGACAAATTAGATAAATTTATTGAAGGCGAACAAGCCAAATTAAACTTGGCAAAAGACAAAGAAACACAAATAAAAGAAACAGCATTGAGTCTTCGTTCAAAAAGCGAAGAGATCAAGTTGAAAGTCAATGAAAATAAAAACTTTATACAGTACAAAAAAAATCACATGGCATCTCTGCAATCTAATAAGCATGGAGCGACCTGTGATCATTGTTATGGAATCATAGATTCTAAAAATATTGAAAAGATTTTGCAGGAAGATCAAAAAGAAATAGAAGAAGCAAACAAATCTTTGTTTGCTCTTGTGGAAAGTGCCAATGAGCTTTCAAAAAACATTCAAGAGATTTCAGAAAAACAGAAAAAGATAAAAGAATTAATTTCTGGAAAAGAAAATTCTATTTCTGAATCAATTACAAAAATAAAATCTGAAAGAATTAAAATTGCTAATGCAATGAAGATAAAAGAACCAAAAGCAGATAGTTTTGAACTTTTATTAGAACAAGAAATATCTCAAATTGATGATTCTATCAAAAACAAAAAAGAAGAACTAAATGGTAAGAATCCTTTTGAAGACATTATTCAAAATGAAAAAGAAACTGTCAAAACAAATGAAGAATTATGTGAAACAAAGTCTAAGCTTATCAAAGAATCTGAAGACAATTTAAAATATTATCAATATTGGCAAACTGCATTTGGCGAAAAAGGTATCAGAAAAATTGTTGTGGATGGAATCATACCACAATTAAACAATCGCATTGCCTATTGGCTGCAATTCTTAATCGACAATAAACTAAGTTTAAAATTTGATAACGAATTCAACGAAACAATTGAAAGAAATCCACCAGACGGAAATCCCTACATCTATCATGCAATGTCAGCAGGTCAAAGAAGAAGGCTTAATTTAGCAGTCTCTCAAGCATTTGCAGACATCATGATGATAAGTTGTGGAACTATACCATCGGTAGTTTTTCTAGACGAAGTAACCACTAATATAGATCCACTAGGTGTTCAGGGTATATTCAACATGATTCAAGAACTATCACAGGAAAAACAAGTTTTCATCACGACACACGACAAAGATCTTATAAAAATGTTGGAAACCTCATCTACTATCAATCTGATCCATGAGGGTGGTTTTACAACATTGAAAAAATAGAAATTTTTTTGTTAAAAAATTTCTGTTTGCTTCTTAGATATATTCCCAAACAATTTAATGAGAGGTTAACATGTCTTTAAAGACCCTGTCCGACTATACATTTGTATCCCGTTATGCAAGATATAATAAAGAATTTGGAAGAAGAGAAACATGGGACGAAGCTATTGAAAGAGTAAAAAATATGCATTTGACCAAATATCCAATGGTCAAAAGCGAAATTGAATGGGCTTTTGAGCATGTTCACAAAAAAATTGCACTTGGAAGTCAAAGAGCATTGCAGTTTGGTGGTGATCCTATCTTAAAAAGAAATGCAAAATTATATAATTGCATTAGTTCGTATTGCGATAGACCAAGGTTTTTTCAAGAATGTATGTGGCTCTTGTTAAATGGTTGTGGCACTGGATTTTCTGTTCAAGTGCATCATGTAAATAAACTACCAGATTTCCACATTCACAAATCTTCGGATCTTAGCCAAGAAATCACCTATAAAATTGATGATTCCATTGAAGGTTGGTCTAATGCACTTGGTGTTTTAATAGCTAGTTATATGCCACATCCTGAATTTTCAGATTATTACGGAAAATTCGTTAAATTTGATTATTCTAGTATACGACCAAAAGGTTCTGCACTTTCTTATGGAGTTGGAAAAGCTCCCGGTCATGAACCGCTTGAAAAAGCCCTCGATGAATGCAGAAAAGTTATAAATAAATGCATAGATTCAGGAAACAGAAAATTAAGAACTATAGATGCATATGATATTGTCATGCATAGTTCTGATGCTGTTTTAAGCGGTGGAGTGCGACGCAGCGCAACATTGGCTATGTTTACTGTAACAGATGAACTAATGCTTAATGCCAAAATTGGAAATTGGTATTATGAGAATCCACAAAGAGCAAGATCTAATAACAGTGCATTGTTATTGAAGAATAGAACTTCTAAAGAAGATTATCATAGACTTTTTGAATCAACTCGTCAGTTCGGTGAACCCGGAGTCATTTGGAGTCATGATACTGAACAATTGTTCAATCCTTGCGTCGAAATCGCACTATACGGATACGATTCGTCTGGTAATTCTGGTTGGCAAGCTTGTAATCTGTCAACGATTAATGGGTCTAAACTTAAGGATAAGGAAAGTTTTGCTTTAGGAGCAAAAGTCGCTGCAATAATAGGAACATTACAAGCAGGGTATACTGATTTTGCTTATCTCGGCAGCGTGAGCGAATCTATTGTAAGAAGAGAAGCTCTTCTCGGAGTCAGTATGACTGGAATAATGGATTATCCTAAAGTTACTTTGAATAAAGATAACTTGCGAGAAATGGCTCAACTTGTTTTGCAAACCAATGAAGATATTGCAAATAAAATTGGTATAAATCTCGCTGCTAGAACAACTTGTGTCAAGCCGGAAGGCACTGCTTCTTGTTTGTTGGGAACAAGTTCAGGCATACATCCAGCACATGCTAGAAGATATATTAGGCATGTTCAAAGCAATGCATTAGAAAATCCAATTCAACATTTTAAACGCACAAACCCATTTGCAATTGAAAAATCTGTTTGGAACGAAAACAATACAGATGAAGTAATTAAATTTCTAATTGAAATGCCAGAGGGCGTAATCACAAAAGACGATATGTCTGCTGTGCAGTTATTAGAAACAGTGAAGTTGGTTCAAGAAAATTGGGTTGAATCTGGAAAAAGAAAAGAGATTTGTGTTCAACCTTGGCTTTCTCACAATGTATCTAATACCATTAATGTAAAGACCGATGAATGGGAAGATGTCGAAAAGTTTATTTACGAAAATAGACAAAGCTTCGCTGGAATTTCTCTTTTAAACGCAAGTGGAGATTTAGATTATCCACAAGCTCCTTTCTGTAGAGTGTTGACCCCCAAAGAATTGGCAGATAAGTATGGAGAAGGAGTTCTGTTTAGTTCTGGATTGATTGTAGATGCTTTGCATGCTTTTACTAATTTGTGGAAAGCATGTGATAGTTTGCTTGGAATCTACAGCTTGAAAAAACCAGAAGATCCTGCAAATGTAACCGATGATAATATTGAAAAGTACCAACATGACATAAAAATTTATTTTTTGCAGAAAGATTGGATGAGAAGAGCAAAGCAATTTGCTGATCGTTATGTTAAAGGCGATGTGAAGGAATTAACTTATTTGCTTAAAGAGGTAAATAATTTTAAGATTTGGTGTGATTTATCACGAGAATATAAAGATGTGGATTACTCCATGATGTTTGAAAGCGAAGATTTGACGAAGCTTCTTGAAATGCCAGCCTGTCATGGTGGAGCTTGTCCTACTTTCTTTTAAGAAAGTATTGAACAAATTTCACTTTCGATTAATCTTACTCTTTTACAGTAAGAAACATTTGGAGTTTGCGATGGCTAAGTATATTTTTGTTGTTGGCGGAGTGATTTCAGGCACAGGTAAAGGTGTATCCGCAGCAAGTATAGGTCTTCTTTTAAAATTAAGAGGACATAACATTACGCTGGTGAAATTTGATCCATATTACAATATTAACGCTGGTATTCTTGGTCCCGGAGAGCATGGTGAGTGTTTTTTGTGCGATGACGGTACTGAAACTGATCTTGACTTGGGACATTACGAAAGAATAGCTGGAATCACAGTAAACAAGAATAATATTTGTACTCACGGCATTTTGCAAAAAGAGTTAATAGAAGAACAGGAACACGGAAAGTTTCTTGGGGAAACTATTCAAGTAAATCCTCATTTGACAGATAAAATAGAAAAGCGTTTAATTGATCTTGGAAAATCACACGATATTGTAATTGCAGAAGTCGGGGGTACTGTAGGAGATTCGGAAAGCTTCGCTTTCTTCGAATCTATTAGGCTTTTTAAACAAACTCATAGAGCCAATGTGTTGATTGTTTTAGTTGCTCCCATTTTATGGGTAAAAACTATAAAAGAATTCAAAACAAAACCATTACAAAATGCAGTAAAAGAATTACAAAGACATGGATTACAACCAGATGTTCTTCTTTGCAGAACTGAAAACACAGTTCCAGAAAAAATATTAGAAAAAGTATCTCAGCTTTCTAATGTTCCAAGAGAATGTGTATTTGATGCTCCTGATTTTGAATCAATATATCAAGTTCCACTTTCGTTTTATGATCGTCATGTAGATGATCTATTTGTTGATTTGCTGCATCTTAATAGAAGTTCCTGCAGAATTCACAAATATAAAGAAGTTGTTGAGAAATATACTAATAACCATTTGCAGCCAGTTGTAATAGGTATTTTTGGAAAATATGATAATTGTGATGAAGCTTATATTTCTCTTAAAGAGGCATTGCTTCATGCTGGTATAGTGAACGATGCAAAAGTATTAATCAAATGGTATAAAAGCGAAGAATTAGAAAAATATAAAGATAATAGAGGTTTACATAAGATTTTTGATGAACTTGATGGCATCATTATTCCCGGTGGATTTGATAATCGTGGAATTGAAGGCAAAATAAAAGCCATTCAATATGTTCGTGAAAAGAAGGTACCTTTTTTGGGAATATGCCTTGGTCTTCAGTGTGCGGTCATTGAATTTGCAAGAAATGTATGTAAATTAGAAGACGCAAATAGTATGGAGTTTAACAAAGAAACAAAACATCAAGTAGTTAAGTATGTTCAAGGGCAAGAAAATCTTACTAAAAAAGCAGCAAGCATGAGACTTGGTGCTTATGATTGTGAACTTAAAAAAGATTCAATTGCTTATGAACTTTACGGTCAAAAAATGATTCAAGAACGGCATCGTCATCGATATGAAGTAAATGATGAATTTGTTTCTCAATTTGAATCTAAAGGATTTTATGTTAGCGGAAGAAATCCACAAAGCAATTTAGTGGAAATAATGGAATTAAACAGAGATATTCATCCGTATTTTATAGGGACTCAAGCCCATCCAGAATTTAAAAGCAAATTGACTGCTGCTGCTCCCCTTTTTATTGGATTGATTGCTTCTGCGTTAAAACATAAAAAACCGGAATCAGAAATCATAAATAAAGCATGAATTTCAAGCAATTTTTAATGTTAGAAAACACAATAGATTTAGCCAATCGAATAGGCGATATATATAACGCTTTGACTGGTTTATCTGAAATATCCAATAAAAAAGGAAAAGCTACAATAGTAGCCACTCAGAATATAATTGGTCAAATTAGAAAAATAATTAGGACTGTTGATTCAAAAGAAAACAAAGAACACTTGGAAAAGCTTTCAAATATTGGTGTTATGCTTTCGAAATCAATAGATGGAGAAAATGAAATAAGCATTGAAGATTCAATACAAAGAGCCACCTCCGCAATTAGAAAAATTGTAGATAAAATTGGATCGCCTATAAACGATTTAGCAACTGATGTTGCTCAAAAACCTCAAGATCAAAAATCAATTTCAGAAAAACCAAAAGCACAAGTTAAAGCAGTTGTACCTCCTTCAGATCAAAAGGTTATTGAACCCACAAGTCCGGGTGGTCCACCTCAACCAGAAATCCCGACTTTAGGAGGCAACACAGGCACACTTAAAAATCTGTAGGAGAATGCCATGTGTGGTATAGCTGGTTATATAGGAAAATCAAAAAATAAAGATTTAACATTTGAACTATTAACAAATCTTTTTCAAAGGCTTGATTCTCGTGGCATAGATGCTTCGGGATATTGGATGTCTGAAGCAGGATCAGATGGAAGTGTACATACTCACAAACAACCCGGAAAATCTAGTGAATTTGTAAATTCTTCAATATGGAAAAATATTCGTAATTATGATTTTAATTTGGCTTTGGTTCACGCACGAGGAGCCAGTAAAGGATCTGGAAGTCCTTTGGTAAACAAAAACAATCATCCTTTTGTCAGCAAAAAAAATAATATTGCAATTGTACACAATGGTAAAATTGATGGAGATGAATATGATTCTTTATTGAAAAAATACGAAGTTGGATCACAATGTGATTCAGAAATTTTATTGAGAATTTTTGAGCAAGCTAAACATCAATATTCAGAAAATTTTTTGAAAGAATATGTTGGAGATATTTTAGAACCTAGTCGAATGGCTGGTATTAAAGATATTTTTTCTTATATCAATGAAGGTCATATGGCAGTAGCCATAGGCGAGTACAAAAACAATAATTCAAGAAATCTTTGGCTTTTTAGAAATGAACATCGTCCATTATGGATAGCTGACACGAGAAAACAGCTAGGTCAAATTTTCTTTTTCTCTGATCCAAATTTTTGGATAAGTTCTACCAATCAATTGAATGAGAAAAACTTAAAACACGCAAAATTAATTGAAATTGTTAACAATGAAATTTGGCATTTTTCTATTGATGAAGAAAATCAACATATTCTTTATCCTTATAAATTTTATGTGACTTCATTAGATTCTAAAGAATGGAATTATAATGGAAATGTTCTTCCTTTTGCCGTGGATGACATAGAAGTAAAAACTGTAACTCCTTTAAATGTGAGGGAATCTTGTGTATTGCCAATAATTGAAGATGATACAGATAAATATTTGGTAGAACTAGAAGAGAAAATAGAAGCAATACAGAATACATGTCGAAACATTTATTCAACTTCCCAAATTTTATTGAAAAACAATTCAATATCGATTGATGATTTGAAAGAAATTATGTCTCTTTTGGATGAACAACAAAAATCATTGCAGTCGATAGAAAATATATTTTGATGAGGATATATGGGAAAAAATTATGAAGATGAAGAAGATTTTGTAGTTGATGATATTTTAAAAAATAGAGACAAAAAAAAGAAAAAAGTTAATGGAAAGAAAAAGGGAAGCAGAGTCGAGAGAGAATTGACTAAAATTCTCAACACCAGATTTAATTGCGAAGATTTCTCTCGATCTGTAGGATCTGGAAATAGATGGGGTCAAGTTAACCATTTACCAAAACACGCAAGAATTGTATTTTCTGGAGATCTTATCGTTCCAGCCAATTTTAAATTTTGTATAGAATCTAAAGGCGGATATGATGGAATAGATTTAAATGCTGTTTTTGATCATGGATCTACAGAACTAGATCATTTCTTGGAACAAGCAGTTGCAGATTCGATTCGTTGTGACAGAAAACCAATGCTTTGTTGGAAAAAAACTAGAAAAAATTGGATGGCATTTGTTAAAAAAGAAGAATTAAAGGAAATAGATTTCAAGTATATGCTTAAATATGGAGAGTGGGTCGCTGTGGCATTAGATAAGCTTTTAGAAATGCCAGATGAGTTCTTTTTAAATTTGGAGTAATTATGAAGTTTTTAAATGTGATCAAGGAAGAAAACAAAACTATCATAACATTTATCAATGGAAAGATTTTTGACGAGGCATCTATTTCAAATTTAGGACTTGAATTATTGTCTCATGCAGATGAATCTGCAAATGACAGCACAGTTATTTTAGACTTTGTTGGTGTTGATTATCTTTCCAGTGCTGCATTGGGAAAAATAATTACTATGAATAAAAAGCTTAAAGAAAAGAATGCTACTTTCATTTTGAGAAATTTATCTGAAAATATTCGAGAAGTTTTTCAAATTACAAGATTAGACAAATTTCTTAGAATTGAATAATTATTCATAATCTGACAAATTAAATATATTGCATTTTTTATCTATCCATATATTGGTTCCTCCAGCAGTTAAAAACCAATACCATTTTTTTGGTTTCTTTACAGAGATATAATCTCCAAATCCATCTGTAAGCACAAAGACATGAGGATATTTTATTTTTTTAGAAGCAATTTCATTATCGACATATTTTTGTATGATAGAAAATAAAGTGCCTCCTCCCCCATAGATTTTTTCTGCTTTCAATTTAATTTCTTCTATTTTAGTGTCAAAACAAAATAATCTTATATTGAATTTGTTTCGGTCAAGACTATTAGCACATTTGAAAAATCTCTCGTTAAAATAGGAACAACTTCCAGAAGTATCCATAAAAAAGAAAACATTTATTTTATTTTCTTCAATAGTATTTTGATGAGTCTCTATTTCTGTTGGTAAAAACAATTCATTTTGTATACATGAATACCTTCTTGATTTTCTGAGCCATTGTTCTGCAAATCCATAGGTATCTTTTATTTTATTTTTTTCCCAATTCTTAATTATGGATTCCCATTTTTTCTTCTTTATTATTTTTCTTGTATTTATTTTATGCCAAATTCCAGTGCCTGTTCCTGCTTTACTATTCAATTCGTGTTTGTAAGCAAATCCTTTTAAACTTTCAATTTCGTTATGACTCAAAGTAGACAAAACTTCTTCTAATATTTTTTCGCTATCAAAGTCATTTAGATTTTTATGATCATCAATGCAACCTTGATTTATTCTATTAGTTTGATTGCAATGCCCATCTTTAAATTGATTTATGTATTTTTGAAAATAAAATTCAAAACATTCATCTGTTGGAGTTAAATCTTCCGGGAAAATGTTATCAACCCAGCAGAGAATGTTTTTTTGCTCTTTTTCTTCTAATGCAGTTCTTACACTTAATTCTATTTTTTCTTTTTCAAAGCCAAAATTTTCCACAAGACTGTGATTGACTACTAAATCTAAACATATGTTTGCAGAAATTTTTTGATTCTTGTTTGTATTTTTAGATCTTTTGCCATGATTTAGAATTACATGTAGCATTTCATGACAAATCACAAAAAGCTTACCATCTAATGATAGCTTTTTCCAAAAATAGGGATTGAAAGAAAATTGAATAAAATTTCCTTCTTTATCGAATTCAATGGCTGCAGTTTCTATTTCTTCTTTAAATATGGGTTTTCCAATATGCCATAATTTATAAAAAATAGCATGATGTTGCTCCAAGTTATTTGCTATTTCAGACCATTGTTCTGAAGTAATTTCCATGTTTTTCTCTATGCTAAAATGGTGGATACTTCAGGATTTTGTGTAAGAAATCTTTTTATTTTTGTAACAGTTTTGGAATCTGTTTTTGCATTTAATATATCTTTACAAGCATCTATGAAAATTTGGTTGTTTGGCAAATTAGCCAACACATGTTTGCACATTTTGTCATTTGATGACAACAAAGAAATTATTTTTTCTTTAGAAATTAATGGCAAAAACCAATCGCACAAAGTTTTGCTTTCTATGATGTAAATGATTGCCGATGCAAAATTATTTTCATTTTTCATCCAAATTTTTGCACCAGAATAATCCTGTTCAGACATGAATTTGGCTAATTTTTCACTAGTCGGACCATCTCTTAAAGATTGTAAAAGCTTAGATATTCCACTTTCTTGTGGCAAATAATCTCTCAAGTCTCCGTTTCTGTTATAAGCATCCAATGCATAATCTAATCTTCTAGGTGATATTAAATTTTTAATCGCTTCATCTAATTCTATCCACCAAGCAATCGCTCTGTCTGCTAAAGTTTTACCAAATTTTTCTCTAAAGAAATCAACATCTGGTTTATAGTCTATTTTTTTATGAACTTCAAATCTATCCATTTGAGCCATATCAAGTTTTTCAACATCATAAGATTCTGCATCATCATCTGGATTAACCGCAGCCCATATCATTCTTAAATTTGGAAATCTTTCTTCATTTATGCTTTTGAACTGAATTAATTCCAATACTGCGTTTCTTATTTTTTTTGCACTTCTATTGAATTCATCCATGAATATTGCTTCGACTTCTCCAAGAGCAAAATCTAAAGGTCTTACCATTTTGATGTGATTTATCTGTTTGCCTTCTATGATAGTGGTAGTTTCTTTAGGAATTCCAACAA
>JACCDO011736637.1_pt1 | contig 13733 bp, 11 predicted proteins | sample 7446101 | NCBI WGS metagenome assembly JACCDO01 (sample SAMN15323440, study PRJNA562643) | freshwater metagenome | isolation source: river surface water | place: USA:Blue River Watershed | collected 2017-08-16
ACAGAAAATATGGGTGCTGCTGGTGTGTTGACATTTTTACCGTGGACTTTAATTTTTGGCGTTATAATTGTAATACTTACAGTTTATCCTGGTTTTAAAAGTGCCTTTTCAGATGTTATAGGTTATTTTTGGGTATCAAGTTCAGCAAATAAAGTAATAACAGAATTATTAGTTGACCCTAAAATTCAAAAGAAAATGGATGAAGATACAACATCTACACCTGAACAAAAGGAAGCAATGATGACGGCAGCTGATACTATTATTAAAATTTGCGGAAATACAGCTGTATTAATTAATCAAATAGTTCCATCTAATTTCCAATCTTATTGGAATATATTAACACCTCTATTAAAGCCTAAATATAAAACTGAAAACGCAGATACAGAACAAATTAGAAATGAATTATTTGAAATTGTTGTAACAAGAGATAATGTTGGAGAAGCTATGTGGTATATGTATACTGGATTATTATTAACATCACTTGTTCAACTTAAAATGACAACAAGAGGATGTATTAAAACTCCTAAAGCTATGGAAGAAAGTTATAAAAAATTCCAAGAAACAGAGCAAAAGGCTAAGGAACAAAAAGCATTAGCAACAAGTACAACTTATACTATTTAATCTTAAACTTAAAAAAACCAATTTAAACAATAATTATATAAATATATAAATTAAATAAAATGTCTGAAGATTGGGAAGATTGGGATTGTGATAATTATGTAATACCAGTTTTAAATGTTCCAAATAAAGAACAATTAAAACGATTAGAAGAGAGAAAACTAGTTGAAGAAGCTGATAATGCTTTAATTGATGAACTATTTGATAATAAAAATAAAATATCTGAAATGAAACAAAATATAATTAAAAATAATATTGAAAAACCAAAAAGAGAAAAGAAGATTAGTAACCAAAAAGAAAATGAATTAAAGCAGAAAGAGTTCTCTCAAAAATTAAAGAAGAAAAAAGAAGAAGAGAGAAAACATTCAGAAACATTTGGTGATATTATATATGACGAATATGATGATTACGATAAATATAATAATTAATAGTGTATTAATTTAATATATTCATAAGTTTATTTATTGTTTCTTTTTTTGTATAATGAATGAATAAAAAATCGTCACTCTCTGGTGATACAGGAATACAAATATAACCTAAATTAAACAAAAATTCAAACACATCAAATTGATTTTTAACTTCTTGTAAATTTGATTCTTTTGAATATTTTTTTAAAGAATTTTTTGATGTACACCATATTTCAATTAATATTGTTGGTCTACATCTATGTATAGTATTTATAGAACCTTCAAGTACTAGTCTCTCACTACCTTCAACATCTATTTTGATAAATGAAATATTGTCTATATTAAAACTATCAAGAGTTTTAACATCAATTACTAATTGTGTGTCATTACTTGCTTTATTTAATTGTGTAATTTGTGTAAAACCATAGTTAGCATTTTTTGAAAAATCTATAAATCCACCCTCTAGTTTTTCTGATTTATTTGACAAACCAATATTAATTGATTTTATTTTGTTTTCCAAATTATTTTGTTCTATATTCATTTTTAATATATTATAATATACTGGTTCAAATGAGTATATATATGATCCGTTAGATATATATCTACTCATCATTAAAGAAAATGTTCCAATATTTGCTCCAATATCAATCATGTTAGTATTTTCTTTATAACATTCTTTTATATATTTTTCTAACCAATCTTCCCATAAGTTATTTTTCTCTTTTGCATAAACTGTAATTGCATTATCATTTTTAATACAGTTTAATTTAAATTCATCAATATTAAAACAAGATAAATATTCTTCCATTTATTTTATTATTTAAAAATCTTTATATTTTAAATATATATAAATATATTTAAAAGGTATTTAATAATATTTATAAAATGAACGAAGAAGCTAAGCAAGCTTTATTGATAAAGTATAAAGATGTATTGGATAAATTTAAAAATATTGGCTCTGAAGATATTCATAATTATGATGTAATGACTTTTGGAGAATGGCTTTGGTCATCAATTTATTCTGAAGATATATTAACAAGATCATTATCAAGAATATATCACGAATTAAGTATTTCTTCTCAACCATATTCAAAATTTATTTTATATTTTAAAGAAAATAATTGGCATAAATATGATTCTCATAATCCTTATCCAATCCAACAAAATTTGTCATCTAGTTTAAATAATTACGAATTATTTAAATTAATTAAACGACGTTTAATTGCCCTTGAAAAACGTCATACTCATTCATTTATTAGTAGAAGAATAAATAAATATCAAGATGATGAAACTCTAACTGAAGAAGAAGTAAACAATATAATTTTAAAAAATGTTAAAGCATGTAATAATTCATTTATAACTTTAAAAGATTTAAAAATAGAATCAGAAGTTTATCAATCATTAAAAATATTAATGGAAGAAATTTTTATACTTAAAGAAGAAGATTATCAAAATTAAAATATTTTTGAACTAGAAATATATACCAATACAGCTAAATAACATAAAATTCCTAAAACAATTGATAATAACCAAATAGGTAATATAGTTTTGTTTCTATATCCAACACCAAAATGACGAATACTTCCATCTTTATTATAAAAACATACAGGTTTCATCATTTGAATTGACCCAAAAATAAATAAAAATAAAATTATAGCAGCTAAAGGGGAATTTTCTCTAACATAATTTTTAAGCATCTTATATATATCTTATTTTAAAAAAAGTAGTATAAAAGCTAAATTACTTTTTAATATTTTATTAAATTTTATAGTAAAATATTAAATTTTTAAATATTTATGCGTCATCCCAATCAACCAATTCATCACCATATCCAGTGGTTTCTAAACTAGTATAATGATTACCATCAGTATAATCTTCAGTTATATCACGCATATCATAAGCTTCATTATCTATTTCATTATCAACTTCTTGTTGTTCCATATATTCGTCAACTAAAACATCTATATTTTCATCTGTAGCATCTTCATTAGATTTTCTAATTTTTTTCTCTGCTTTGCGCATATTTTCTCTTAGTTCTTCTTCTTTATCATAATAATCATCATCATACATTGTTAAACCTTTCTGCATTCCAGCGCTATACATACCTAATTTATTAATTTTAAGAATTGTATCAGCATCTCTTAATTCATCAGTCATATTTTTAAGTCTATCAGTAACCATGTCTTTCTCTCTTTCACGCAATTTAAAGACTCTATCTTGTATCTCTTCATACGAAATATCTATAGTATCCTTTTGATTATGTAATATATCAATAAATGCTATTAAAAGTTCAGCAGTTTTTTGTCTTAATTCTTTTTTGTTACCCGTTAGCAATGTAATATCAGTTTGACTTCTAGATGTCATAGCTAAATCAACTCTTGTTTCAGTTTCTTCAAGATATTCAACAGCAAAAATATCAGAAACTTCTGTTTCCTTTCTAATTTCAGTAACAACCATATCTTCTTCATCACTTAATTCAATATAATTGAGTAAAACACGTAGTAAATAATATTCGAATAAAAATCTACTTGTTCTCTCGTCGAAAATAGGTTTAATTATTTTTTCTTCTCCCAATTTGATGCTAGAAAACTTAGGTGTTACATTAGCAATTCTAATTAAATTTCTAGATGATTTTTGTACAGTTGTTAAAATATTAAGTAAAGTTGGGTTACCATAAAATGTTTTTAATTTTTCATAATATCCGCCAATATAACCTTTAAGTTTATTTGAATGATTTTTTGAAAATCCATAATAATTTGGAATATGAACATCGTCATAATTTACCTTATTTAAAATAATATTAGGGAAAACCTTAACAAAGTTAGAAATATAATCTTTATAAAAATTTACAATATTATAAAGCTTGTCATCACTAATTTTAATATCTTCATTTCTGAATGAATTATCAGCTATCCAATTAGATAAATTTTCTATTGTTTTAGTCATTTTTTTAACAGAACTATTACTTATATTTGGTCCTGTATTTTTTTGAACAAATTCAATAATTTCTTCCTTCATAGAAGCAATGTTTCTTATTAAAAAGTTATTTAAATCCTTTACTTCTTGTGTATAATTTTCTGTAGCAATATCGAAAGTATCTAATGAATTACTAATAAGGTCTCTCAAAGATTTTTCAACAACTTCATCATTTTCATCATCAATTGATTCTAATGTTTTTGTTAATCTTGTTATTGAAGATATTTCAGGAGTATTTAAATCAATATTTACTATATTATGTCTACCTATGATTTGAAGAAGTCTCATGAACTGTTCATTTTTATAATTTCTTCCATCTTCTTTTAGCTTCTGAATCATTCTATCAAGTGAATCATTAGGATTTATTAATCCAGGCTCAGGTTTATCTGTACATAAAGGAAGTAAATCTTCTGGTATAGGCATTAGAGATTTAAATTTACAAAAATAAATAAATGCCAAGTAAATAGTTTTTTCATTATATTCATTTATAATTGATGGGTATACATTTTTTGTATTAATATCGCTATAAAATAATCCACCCTTTGAATAACTAATAATATCGTCTATAATATTTGACAAATTTGTAACAATTTGATTGTATTCAGTAATTCTGGGGTCTTTATTAGAAAAGTAAGAAATTGTGGTCTCTCCTTCTTTAGTTTCACAACAAGAATTTTCTAAATAGGGTTCATTATTTGCTGTATGAAGAAGAAGTTGATTCTTTTTAACAATTTCTTGAATTCTCTCAATTAAAGCAAAAGAGAACTGTATTATTTTTGAATTAACTACAAGAAGTTTTTCTCTTTGGTTAACTGAACCAGACCTTAAATCACTCATTAATGATTTTTTAAACTCTGGTGAAATATTTACTAAATGTCTAATAGTAAATTTAACTAATGGTGGTAAAAATTGAGACCATTTAGCAATATCGTGTTCTTCAGGTATTTCCGTAGAAGTATTAGTTAATAAATAAACAGTTTTTTCTTCAAATTTCCTTTTAACTTCTGGATGAGCTAGTAAGACGTCATCAATTGAAGCTTTAATTCTATTATTTATTACTTCTACTTTTTTACCTTTTAATACATTCCATGGTTCACCTGATTCCCTAATATCGTATGCTACACATGCTAAATAAGTTAAACTACTTAAATCACCTTGACCTTCAAATGGATAACCAGTAAATGACCTAATACAACCTGGATGAGTTTTTCTTGTCTTGACAGATGGAATAGATGTTTGAACAGCAATTAAAAATGAACCTAATGTGTAGTATAAAATAGCAGTATTATAGAAATCTTTGTATGACATAATTTTTTTACCCTTTTCTGCCATCTCTCTAACTTTTTGTTTGTAATCACTTTCTGATTCAACAGTTTCTTTAATTGAATCCAAAACTGTGTTAATAATAAATTCTTTTTGAATTTCAATATTTATACCCATAGCAACAGAAATAGTATTAACAATATTACTTATCATTCTAGTTTCAGGTGTAATATATTTAATTTCTTTTGATGCTGCTGCTGACATAATTTTATTACCAGCATCAGCTTCCATAACAGACCTGGTAGAAACCTTAAATCCTTCTTCGTAACCTTCTTCAACATCTAAATCAACAGGACAAATAGGCCAACCAGAATGTTTATCACACCACCAATCGCCATCATCACTAGCTTGACCAATTGTTGATTTTATATGCTCTAATATGAAACCATAATCATATTCTCCACCAATAACATAAGCCTCTGCTAATTCAAATTTAAATTTTGGTAAAATAGGCAAATCACTAGTAATACAATATAACCAATGTTCAGATTCTTCTTGATTTAAAGGTCCAAAACCTTTATTATATTGTCTAGTAAAAGTATTAACAAATTTAACAATATCATGTTGTTTTTTGGAAAAGTCTTGTTGTCCAAGAATCATATTTAATAATTTAGTATATGGAGATACTGGTTTACCTGTAGCATCAACTTCAATTGAAGCACCTAATTTATATTTTTGATTATTATATTTTAGTAAGTTATTTGTTTCAATTTTTGTTAATCTAGGATTTATTGATTGAAGATATTGAAAATGTTCATTTATTTTTTTCTTTAACTCCTCATTTGAAAGTTTATATTTTGTATCAAATTCATTAATAACATCTTTTAGAAGTTTAGTTTGTAATCCTAATTCATCTGATTTTATGGATTCGCATTTATCAGTATTATTTTTGGTAACATTAATACATTGTTCTTGAAGGTCACATAATATAGATGCTTGGTCGGTGTTTACATTTTCTTTATTTAAGTCATCATCTAATTCCCATTTATTATTTTTACGAATATAATATTTTACTTCATTACTAGCTTGTTGATTATATCCCAAATATAAAATAGCAAATTGACCATCAATTACTTGTTTGTTACCATCAACAAGAGTGTTAGCTAAATATTCAGCATCAGTTTCGCTCATACGTTTCTTTTCAATTAAATCTTTCGCAATATGAGCCCTTAATTCATCAGGTGACATTGTAAGAACTTGTTTTTCATATCCATCTTTATCTTCTAATACACCATAATTAGTTTTATCGTATTTTTTATCAAAATAAATAGTTTTATCGTCATCTTTTTTTAACTCATCCATAGATGTATAATATTTTGCTATTGTTATGGTTCTACATTTATTTTCTTCTTCTTCTGTTTTTAATTTACCATCAAGTTTAGTCTTTTCTTGTTCAAATAATGTAGAAAACTCAGATGGAAACATTAATGGATAATTTAGAATAGAGAGAGCAGTTGTGTACAATTTTGTATAATCCTTTAATGTCATTTTTCTTAAAACCTCAGAGTTTGTAAAAAAATATGGGTCTGAAATGTCATAATCATTAATAATAACGTCGTCATACATTTTTCTATCAAGAATTTCAATAATTGAATATGCTCTTGATTTATTAGGAAATGTAGATTTAATAGAGGCAAGCATTTTAAATGCTCTTGAACGTTCAATAAATTTTTTATTATAGTCAGAAATTTTTTCACTAATAAAATCAATAATTTCAACATACTGCTTGTAGGTTAAATCATCAGAATAAACTAAAAATGGTTCCAAATAAGAAACTACTTCAACAATTGATAACTTACCAGTTATATATTTTTTCATTAAATTAAAAAGAACACGTGTTTTTGGAATAATATGATTTAAATACTTTCTATATAATTCTTCACGAGTTATTTCTTGTTCTTCTGATAAATTTAATACATATTCTTTGATATTATTAGCAAAATTTTGTTCATTAAAATTGATTGTATCATCAAAATTATCGATAAAATTTAAATTAACATTTGTATTCTTTTTAAGAAATTGCCAATAATTAATAAAAGCATTATTTAGATTAACCTTATCTAATATACTTGTTCCAGGTAAATTAATTTTTGAAAATCTAATTACTGGTTCAGGTAAAAATATAACAGATTTAATACTTAAATAATCATTTGGTGTCATGTTTACCCTAACTGTTACATTTTTTCCACCACTTGAATCGATAGTATCTAATTTAGTCAATCCAGTATTATATTTTTGAATAACAAATCTTCTACTTCTAATAGAATTATTACTATAAACTGAAGAATATAAATCCTCTAAGTTATTAATTACGGTATTAATATTATTAATAGCTTTTAATTCATACATAACACCATTTAGTTCTTCCTCGTCTCTTGGTTCTTTAAAAGGAACAGTATATGCTTTGTCAATTTCACGATATAATTCAGCATATTTATTTTGATCAGAAGGAATATTATTTGATTTATAATTATCAATTATTTCTGTAAGATCAATAAGAGTTTTATTCAAGTTAAGATTAATAACATCATTATTTTCTTCATCTTGATTTTCTGCGTTATAAATGTATTTATAATTTTTAACAACAGGCAAAATCCAATATAAATTGACCTTTAAATCATAAAAGTATTGATTAACTAATGGTTTATAGTTTGCTGCTTTTACCATAAATCCATCTACATTACCATAATTATCATAAAATGAGAAATGCTCACGTAATTGTTTAAATCTTTCAATCATGGTATGAATATTGTTTAATACTCTTGGAGTTCTTTGTGCGTTTGGAATTGTAGAGAGAAGTTCATCTAATAAATCGCTAACTTGTGTTTCAATACTATAACGTTGACTTTTTGAAGCTACATCAACAAATTCACGAATTGGTCCAAATTCTTCGTCGCCAAATTGTACTTGGTCAGCTTTTACAATAAATTCTCTTATTTGATTTTTAATATCTTTAACTGGGATAGTAAGTTGAATTTTTTCAGGTTCAACAAATTTCTTTTCAACTTCTAATTCAGGTATTTCTTCTAAAGGTTGTTCTTCTATTTGTTTTTCTTCTTTTTCAATTTGAACCAAAGGTTCAGAAGGTCTCTCTCTAATTTCAATCATTTGAATAGGTAAATCTTCAGGTAGACCTTTATAATCAAAATTAATATATATAACATCATCATCAACTGTTTTGATTTCAATCATATCATTTTCTAAATTGGTTATCTCTCCAGTAATAATAACAGGAAAATCACCTTCAAAATAAATATTTATCCATTTTCCAGGAAGTAATTCATTTTGTCTAGCATAGCTAGGACTATCACTTCTGCTTAATATAGCTATTTTTGTTATATTACCATCACCAATTGTACCATCTTGATCTATAGAAACCCTAAGTCTTTCTAATGTTTCGGTATTTATTAAATAAGCTTTTGACTTATCAATATAATCAATAATAAAAGTCTGGTCATTTAAATTATCATTCAATGGGTTACTTATTTGTATAACATCTCCTAATTGTAACTCTAATATAGTTTCATCTGATTTTGGTTTAGGTAGTGTTTTTTCTTCTGGGTCACTATTTATTTCAGACATTGTTTCTATATTTATAATAGAAATTTTTATGCTTAAGTAAAAATCAATATATAATTATAGTTTAAAGACAAATTATAATATTATAATTATTAACAATGGCTTCTACTAGATATATACTTTCAGATATTAAAGGTTTTAATGAAATTCTAAGTTGTGATGTAAATAATTTAGAAATTCTAAAATTAAACAAAATTGAATCACGAACATCTAATAACTCCACATACAAAGTTGTAAGGTATGATAAAAATTTTTTAAGTATTGATTTAATACCTACTTATGGTTTGTGTCGCTCAGTAATTATTAATAGCAAAAACAATGTTGTCGGATTTGCTCCTCCTAAATCTATCCCAAGTGAACAATTTATTCAAAAATACAGTGAATCTACTAATGGTGTAGTCGCAGAAGAATTTATTGAAGGAACTATGATAAATGTTTTTTGGGATGATTCTATTGGATTAGAAGGTGGTTGGGAAATCTCTACACGTAACACTGTAGGCGCTACATCTAGTTTTTATAAGGGTAAAAATTCAAAGACATTTAGAGACATGTTTTTAGAGGCTTTTTATGAAAATGATATGGGGTTTTCTATTTTAGATAAGAAATATTCTTATAGTTTTGTTGTTCAACATCCAGATAATAGAATTGTTGTTCCCTTTAAGAGACCCCAATTGTATCTAGTTGCTGTTTATTCAATTCATAATGATAATAATGTAATTACTATTGATGTTCACGATTGTCAACAATTTAAAGATTTGTTAGATTCTACTTCAGTAAAGTTTCCACAAATATATAGCTTTAATAAATATTCAGATTTAATTGAAAAATATGCTTCTATGAATACCCGATATGACTGTGTTGGGGTTGTTCTTTATAATAAACTTACCGGTGAAAGAGCTAAGATTAGAAATCCTGTTTATGAACAAGTACGTAATCTAAGAGGTAACCAACCTAAGCTTCAATATCAATACCTTTGCTTAAGAAAGGAAGGAAAAGTTGGTGAGTTCTTAAAATTTTATCCTGAAAATAAAAAAGAGTTTTCAGGCTTTAGAGATCAAGTTCATTTGTTTACCGATACATTATTTGCTAATTACGTTTCTTGTTATATTAAAAAGGAACGTCCCTTAAAGGAATTTTCTGAGCAATATAGAACTCATATGTTTAATATTCATCAGTTATTTATTAATGAACTAAGAGAGAAAAAACATTTTGTTACTAATACTGTTGTTCAAAAGTATGTAAATGAACTACACCCATCTCTATTGATGTATTGTTTAAATTTTCAAATGAGAAAGAGAAATATTGATACTATTGCGGCTGAAAGTAATATTTAAAAATAATATTTTTATAAATAAAATGAGACTTTTAGGATTATTATTTAGTATTTTAGCTATTGTAGCTAAAGGAGGCGATGTTTGTAAAGAACCTGAAAACCAATGTATTCAATTTACAGTTGGTCAAGGTACTGGTTGTGATTGGATGTGTAATTATTGTGCTAATCAATTAGGAACAAATAATTATTATTTTACTGATAACGTTTGTACATATCAACAAGGACAAGGATGTGTTGGTTCTCCAATTGCCGGTAAAACTTATACTTGTTGTTCTGTTTAAAAAAAAATTTTTAAATAAATAATATATTTTATAAAACTTATATTATTTATATTTTTAACCCTTTACAAATTTAGTGAAATCCTTTTTTAATTTACTATAAACTTCCTTTGATAGTTGAAGACAATCTTTTAAATGACCTTTAATTGTGGATTTTTCAACAGGTTCATTATAAGATATTCTGATTATACTATAATTATCGTGCGGGTGCATCTTTTTAAAACCACAGAAAGTAAGAATATTCTTTTCATAAAACTCACTATATAAGAAATATTCTAATATTTTTCCAATTGTATAATCTTCATTTTCAAGCACAATATCAAAACAATTTTCCATAGTATTCTCAGCAATCTTAATTTCTAATTCATCTTTATCAATTAATGAGTCAATATTATCTAGTTTTTCAAGTAGAATATTACAAGCAATATTAAGAATCTCATTTTCTGTGTGAATACCAATTGATTGAACAACAAAATCATAACTATCTTTTTTATAAATACGTTTTCCATCTAACAACTTCCAATTATCTGATTCAAATTGGATTTCTTTTTCATTTTTACCTTCATCCTTCCAGTATTGAATTTTTCTAGCTAGTTCAGCTTCCTGTGCAGCAGTATCAACAGTAAATCCATATGAGCATGTTGAAACAGCATTGAACATTCCATCCTCTTTAGCACTTCCAATATCAAATTCACAAGTTAAATGAAGTTTTTCTCCGGGTATTTCGTCTGAAATTCTTGGACGTAATCTAACAAAATCAATAAAATAACCGGTATGATCATCTGCTGGGAAAATTTCTCTAACTTTATCTTGAGGTAAGGGCTTTCCAGTAACTAAATCCTTAATAGTAAAATGTTCAGTAGTAACAAACATAATTGTATCTGTAGTATTTTCAACATTTACTTCCATAATATAATTTTTTAAAGGAAAATCGCTTATATCCTTAATATGAATTGGTATACAACTTAAACGTTGTTTAATAATTTCATTATTTAAACGACTAGTATTAGCAATAATATTACATTTATTAAGCTCATTAGGAGTTGTTCTAAATACAACTAATTGTATATCTGACAAAATAGTTCTTCTAATAGCATTGGCTAAGCTTACATTTACACCACTTAAGGTGAAACCAAGCGATCCATTATCAGTATTTAAAGTCTCAAGGTGTGGGTTCATTATATCTAATATATCTTTATATTTAAATTGTAAATTTAAATCATTTTTTTTTTAAATGAGTTAAATATTATTTTGAATAAACTTAGTATAGATTAAGATGAGTAGTATTTTATATTCTAGTAAATATTGCGAAGTTTCTAAAAAATACTTACAGCTTTTGTCAAAGTCAAATGTTCAAAAGGATGTTCATTTTATTTGTATTGATAAAAGAATTAAGGATTCTAATAACAAGACTTATATTATTTTAGAGAATGGTCAAAAAATAATTTTACCAGAAAATGTAACACGAGTTCCTGCCTTATTATTATTAAATCAAGGTTATAATGTTCTTTACGGTGACCAAATTATACAACATTTAAAACCAAGACAAGAAGTTGAAGTAAGACAAGCAACACAAAATAACATGGAACCTATGGCATTTTCATTTGGCGGTGGAGGTAGTGGATTTGGTGATATTGTTTCAGACCAATATAGCTTTTTAGACCAAGCACCAGAAGAATTAGAAGCAAAGGGTAATGGTGGAATGAGACAAATGCATAATTATGTTGATTTAAATACCGCATTTAGTGGTCAAATATCTGATCCTATTAGTACTGATACAAACACAACAATTAGAGGTTCAACAAAAAAGAGCGATGATTCTGCGAATCAAGAAATGGAAGCAAGAATGAAGAGAATGCAAGAAGAGAGAGATGCTGATATTAAAAAATTAACAGGAAATAGACCTCCAATGAGTTATTAAGAATAGAGAATTAAATATATAGTAAGAATTTAAATACAAATTAATATTTATATTTAAATGGATTGCGATAAAATAGCTGAAATTTATTTAAGAAGTTGTGGAAAACAAGATGATAAAGGTTTTATTTTTTATACTTGGACGGAGCTCTTTTTACAAAAATTAAAAAATTCAAATAATGATAGAAATTGTTTGGAATCAATGAAACTTTTTACTGAATCTTGTAACTCTCATCTGAAAAGTTACAAAGAAATTGAAGAATATAAAAATAAAATATAATATTAATTTAATAATTATTTACTATTAAAGCAATTTAAAAAGAAAATAAATAATTATTTAAATGTCCAATATCCTTACAGCTTTTAATGACCATTTTATTGAATTTGTAAATGACGTTCAATGTGTTTTTCCAAATGATCCTGATGTATTAGCTACTAAAAATGCCTTAACAGCCATTAGAAAAGCTAATCCTAAAATGATTGTAAAAATTTGGAACGCTTTTATTGTTAGCAAATATAAGAGCGAAATTGAAGCAGGAAATATTGAATTCTTTATTAACAAAGATTACTCACAAGATGTATCTGTTTCAACAAATTCAGATAAAATCATGGAATCAATTGATAGATTGAGAGAACCTATTAAAAATATGAGCGACGAAAATCAAGCCAAAGTTATGAAGTATATTCAAAATTTAACCAAATTAGCTCAATTATGTGAATAAATAATACTTATTTGATATTAATTTTATTTAATAAGTATCTACTTATAGATTTTCTTCTATTCTTAATCGTCTATTACGTTAACAGCTTTTTTAACTTCTTCTTCTTTTACATCTTTTGCTACTTCTTTTGCTACATTTTCTTCATCTACATTTTCTGGTATAACTTCTGGTTTAGAACCTATAAGTTTGTTGAAATTATCAATAATTATTTCAATATCTAGATATTTAGAAATTATCTTAAAATCATCAGCTGTAAAAAACCACCAACTATCATTACTAAATTTAGTCAAAGGTTTTGTAAACTCAATAAATGATGTATTATAACAAGCTAGTAATAAATAAGTATAAATAAAAATATTTAAGTCTTGTTTTTGTTTTTCATCCATGGTTTCATTATTCGCAAAAATATTTAAATATTCATTATATTTATTCATAAAAGTTTCAAAAATTGTTTTTAATTTTTCATTAGCTGATGTTTTATTATTAACTTCATTTTCGATCATTTTATTTCTAACAATAGTTTCTGTTATCTCTTGTGTATCTCTAAATGCTGAAAAATCTATTTCTACAATATCAAAAA
>JACCDO010522872.1_pt1 | contig 13730 bp, 12 predicted proteins | sample 7446101 | NCBI WGS metagenome assembly JACCDO01 (sample SAMN15323440, study PRJNA562643) | freshwater metagenome | isolation source: river surface water | place: USA:Blue River Watershed | collected 2017-08-16
ATTATAAATTATTAAATGAAGATGATAAAAAAAATATATATGAATATATATTAAATTTTCGTACAAGTTGTAAATTTATTGATAAATATACATATAACAAAATGTGTAATAATAATTTCCAATATCTTGCATATTTTTATTATTATTTAGGTAAAGCATTAAAAATATTAAATGAAACAGTAAATAATACATATAATACGGATATTATAGAAGAAGCAAAAAATACATTTGTTGAATATTTAAATTATTTAGAAAACAGACTAGAAGAACAACATAATAGAATATTATGGTCAAGAGAGTATATAAGTTATTTAAGATATATTTATAATTAGTCAAGTTATTTAAGTTATTTAAGTTATTTAAGTTATTTAAGTTATTTAAGTTATTTAAGTTATTTAAGTTATTTAAGTTATTTAAGTTATTTAAGTTATTTAAGTTATTTAAGTTATATATATATAATTATTTTTAACCGGGTTTAAAAAATAAAATATTTTATTTATAATAATTAATGAATTATGTATTAATAGGTGCAACAATAAATAATTTAATGTTATGTGATAAAATTATAAAAAATGGTGATAAATGTATTATTTATGAAAAAAGAAACATTGATGATTTTTATAAAAATTGTGATAATATAAAATCACAACCATTTTTTTCATCGAATGATATTAATTTTATAGAGTGGTTAAAAAGTATTAATTTAAAAGAATATGATGCAGGAATACATTATGATTTAAATTTTAATTTTTTTAAACAATTTAAATTAAATGAACTAAATAATATATTATATTTATTTAGTAATACAATAATAGATGAAAAAATGTTAAAAGAAGAACAATTACTTGTATATTTAAAAAATAAAAATTTTTGCACAGAATCAATTGAATACATAAATAAATTTTGTAATTTTTTTAATAAAAAATATAATGATATTAGTTTGTATGATTTTATGTATTTAGTAAATAGTAAATTATTTGGTGAATATTATATTATATTTAAATCTCATTTAATAAAAAAAATCTTTAAAAATACAAATGTAGAAGAACATATAATTTGGTCTCATGAAATTACAAATACTAATTTTAGTGAAACTGAAAAAGTAATTTTTGATATTAAATTTGAAAATATAAAAAAATTAAATATTAATATTGAAAATAATAAATTTGAAAAAACTTATTACTATAATTTATTTTGGGATAGTAGTATAGAATTTCCATTAGAATTTAAAAATGATTTAATTTATTTTGATTTAACAAATAATTTTACTTTAAATAATCATGTAATAACTGATGATATTAGTGATATTAACAATAAATTATATTTTTTAGATAAACCATCAAATGTTACAGTTGAAACAAATTATTATTTAAAACAAAACATAATTAATAACAATATAATTTTTTTAAAAAGAAGTAAAATAATTGAAGATGATATAATAAATAGTTTATTTGTATTACAATATACAAACTCATCATATTTAAAAGTATTTAAAATTTATAAAAATGATACAATTATAGATATAATAAAATTATATTTATGTTTAAAATTATGTTTAAAATTATTTTCTTTTTAAAAATAAAATATAATGTATAATAAATAAATGCATTATTCTGCTACTGGTCAATTTATAAATAATAGAGAAAATTTTACAACTATTAAAAATCAAAGAAAAACTGTTGAAGGATTTGAAGAAATGTCAGCAAGTCAAATTGAAGGAAAAGTAGGACCTGTTGGTGATATGGGACCAATTGGTAATCAAGGTCCTGTTGGTGAAAAAGGAGAAAAAGGCGATAAAGGTATTACTGGACCTGAAGGTGCTGTTGGTCCTGTTGGGCCTATTGGTATAATTGGATTAGAAGGTCCTGCTGGTCCTGTTGGTCAAGTAGGTTTAACTGGTAATGAAGGACCTATCGGCCCTGTTGGTATTGTTGGTTTAAAAGGACCAGTAGGTTCTTCATTTGAAAGTTGTTTTGTTAAAAATGAAATTTGTAAATTTTATGATAGTGTAAATAAAGTTTTTAATGGTGTACAATCAGCTAGTGGTGAAGCAAATAGTTCTATTACAATTAATAAACCAAGTTTTTGTATTACTGATAATGATTGTCCTACTAATAAATAAACGATAAATAAATTATAAAAATAATATTATAAAAATATTTATTAGTTTAATTTATTATATATTTTATAAAAATAAAATATATAATTAATATTTTTGTTAAAAATAAAATATAATGTATAATTTATTTTTCTTAAAAAATAAAATATAATGTATAATAAATAATGCATTATTCTGCTACTGGTCAATTTATAAATAATAATACCGAAAAATTTACTAATGTTAATAATAAAAGAACTATTGAAGGTTTTATAAATAATTTAAATAATTTAACTAGAAATATTGAACGTTTTGCTGATTCTAGTGAAGCTGCTCCTGCAGTTACTGTTGCTCCCGTTGCATCTGTCGCTCCTGTTGTTCCTGTTGATACTAATGCTTCAGCTGCTGCTCCTGTATCTGAAGTTCGTGAAGAACAACAATCTATCACTATTGGTGGTATACAATATATTGTTGGTAAACAAGGTGTAAAAGGTCCTCAAGGTCCCCAAGGTCCTCAAGGTCCTCAAGGTAACCCTGGACCTAAAGGTGATACCGGAGCAACTGGTGATATGGGTCCCGTTGGTCCCGCTGGTGCTCAAGGTCCTCAAGGTCCCCAAGGTCCTGCTGGTCCTCAAGGCCCTCAAGGTGCTACTGGTGCTGATGGTCCCGTTGGTCCTCAAGGACCCCAAGGCCCCCAAGGTCCTCAAGGAGACCCTTTTGATAATGTTACCATCAAAACTCAAGTTTGTAATTTTTACAACACTTTAAATCAAGCTTTCCCTGATAAACAAATCACTGGTCCCAACTTTTGCCAACAACAAGAAGCTGTTCCTGTAGCAAGTGTAGCTGCTCCTGTTACTCAAGCTCCTGTACCTGCTGCTCCTGTTGCAGGTGCTAGTGCTGAACAATTTGGAAATATTAGACGTAGATGGTAAATATAAAATAAATATTCTTTTTAATTTAAATTTAAATTAATAAAAATATTTAAAGATTTAGTATATAATTAGATTAATGGTAAATAATAAAGTAGCAATTGGTATTGATTTAGGAACAACCTTTTCATGTGTAGGAATATATCGTAACGGTAATGTAGAAATTATTGCAAACGATCAAGGTAACAGAACAACTCCATCATTTGTAAGTTTTACTGATGAAGAAAGATTAATGGGCGACCCTGCAAAATCAATGGCATCTTCTAATCCAAAAAATACCGTATATGATGCAAAAAGATTAATTGGTCGTAATTTTGATGAATCAGCAGTTCAACAAGATATGAAACATTATTCTTATACTGTAAAAGGAAAAAATAATAAACCAATTATTCAAGTTAAATATAAAGGTGAAGACAAAGAATTTACACCTGAAAAAATTTCTTCATTGATTTTAGTCAAAATGAAAGAGATTGCTGAAGCTTATCTTGGTGAATCAGTTACTGATGCAGTTATTACTGTTCCTGCATATTTTAATGATTCACAAAGACAAAGCACTAAAGATGCAGCAACTATTGCTGGATTAAATTGTTTAAGAATTATTAATGAACCTACAGCAGCTGCTATTGCTTATGGTCTTGACAAGAAGGGAAAAGGATGTAATGTCCTTGTCTTTGATTGCGGTGGAGGCACCCATGATGTATCACTCATCAATATTGATGATGGTGTAATTGAAGTAAAAGCAACTGGTGGTGACACCAGATTGGGTTAAATTTTTAGTTTAAATTGTAATTTAAACTCGGCCCAATTAAAAGAGGGAGAACTGTTCTGGGACAGCCTTAGAGCCTAAAATACTACAACGTGACTGGTAACGGTGAGCGTGAATGTTTAAAAAATTTTAGGATTGGCCAATCAGCAGCCGAGCTTTCATGAAAGTGGAAGAAGGTTCAACGACTAGAGAAAGTAATCTAAGTCTTATTATTTAAATATTAATAAGATATGATAAAATCTCCACGAGCACCCTCCATTAACTAATATAATAGTTAATGATGATATAGTCTGGCCTTATGTGAAAGCATAAGAAACTACATTAGGAATTGACCTAATGATTGGAATTTTGTTCTAATGGATAAAGAGCCTAGTGATAACAAAGCGGGAGAAGATATTGACAATATTATGGTGAATAATTTCGTAACTGAATTTAACAGAAAATACAAATGTGATATGACATCAAGTGCAAAAGCAATGAGAAGATTAAAAACAGCATGTGAATCAGCTAAAAGATCATTAAGTGCATCAACTGTAGCAAATATTGAAATTGATTCATTATTTGAAGGACATGATTTTAATACAACAATTACAAGAGCTAAATTTGAAAATTTATGTAATGATGTTTTTCAAAGAACTATGGCACCAGTAGAACAAGTATTAAAAGATGCAAAAATGTCTAAATCAGACGTAAATGAGATTGTATTAGTAGGTGGTTCAACTAGAATTCCTAAAATTCAAGAACTACTATCAACTTATTTTAATGGTAAAGAATTAAATAAAAGTATTAATCCTGATGAAGCTGTAGCTTATGGTGCAGCAGTTCAAGCAGCAATTTTAGCCGGACATTCAGATGCTAGATTAGATGGTTTATTACTTTTAGATGTAACTCCTTTAAGTTTAGGTGTTGAAACAGCTGGTGGTGTAATGACTCCTATTATTCCTAGAGGAACTACTGTACCAACAAAAAAATCACAAACTTTTTCAACTGCAAGTGATAATCAACCTGGATGTACAGTTTGTGTATATGAAGGTGAACGTAAATTTACTAAAGATTGTAATATTTTAGGTAAATTTGATTTACATGGAATTCCTCCAATGCCTAGAGGAACTCCTCAAATTGAAATCACATATGAAGTTGATACTAATGGTATTTTAAATGTTCAAGCATGTGAAAAGAGCAGTGGTAAATCAGAAAAAATTACTATTAAAAATGAATCTAATAAATTAACTAAAGAACAAATTGAAAAGATGATTTCTGATGCAGAAAAATTTAAAGAAGATGATGAAAAAGCACAAAAGAAAGTACAAGCTAAAAATAATTTAGAAAACTATATTTATAATGTAAGAACTACAGTAGTAAATGAAGATAAAATGAAAACTAGTTTAGGTGATGACCATGAAACAGTATCAAAAACTGTAGATGATACTATTAAGTGGCTTGATGATAATAAAAATGCTTCAACTGAAGAATTTGAAGCTAAACAAAAAGAAGTTGAAGCTGTATTAATGCCTTTAATTCAAAAAGCTTATCAAGCTTCTGCTGGTGCAGGTGCAAGTGCAGATACTGCTTCTGAACCTAGTAATGCAGAAGTTGATTAATTATTTTAACTATTTTAAATATATTAAATATAAATGATAATTATTATTTATATTTATTAATTATTTATTTACTTTATTTTATTTATTAGGAATACATACATTTTTACTTTTATCATAATAATATCCTAAATTACAATCAACACAATTTATTTTATAATCTGTATCATTAGAATTTATATTTTTAATTTGTTCATTAGATAAATTTATACTAGAATTATTTTTTCTTACATTTATAATTCCATTACATTTAAAACATTTTTCTCCATTTTTAAATGTTAATGTATTATTATTATTACATTGTTCATTAATACATTTTTTAGTTTGTTCATTATAAGTATGTCCAGATGGACATTGTTTACATTTATTTTCAGTTGTTATTTTATCATTACAATATTTATCATTAGATACACAAATATTATTATTTACATCATATGTATAACCATCGGGACAACTAATACATTTATATTCTTCACCAACTTTATATAAGGTACTATTATTATTACATACATAACATTTATCATCAATAATATTATTTTCATTACAATCACTATTAAAACATTTACCGTTAATAATATTTCCTTGACATAATTCACATTTTTTAGTATCTGTATTGTATGTGCCATTTAAACATTCACCTTCAGGATTATTAGCTTTACATTTTTTAGTTTCAGGGTCTAATGTAAAATTAGGTTCACATAAGAATTTTTTACATAAACCATTATCATATATATAATTATCATTACATTTATTATTATTAATACATTTTTTGAGTGTATTATCAAATGTATATCCAGAAATACAATTAAATTTTATACATATTTTATTATTTTCATCATATTGATAATTTTCAGGACATACATATTTAATACATTTATTATTACTTATATCATAAAAATAACCATCAGGACATTTTAATTCTTTCTTTTCTCTTTCTATTATGGTTTCTTTAACACATTTTTTTTCATCATTTAATATATCTTTATCATTACATGTATAACATTTATCATCAATTAATACTTGATTATTTAAACATTCATATTTTGTTGTTTTTGGATAAACAAATGCGTCTTTTATTTTATCAAGACCAACACATTTATCAATACTTTTAATATATGATAAATTTGAAGAACATGATTTATTATAAGCATCTGTAATAGTTGTTTTAATACAATATGTTTTATCATTATTTACACTATACTCTTTAGGACATGAAACACATTCATTATTATTATTTTCTATTTCATTTCTATTACATTTTGTAACTTGATTTGAATTATTTATATTTGGCTCATATAAATCTCTTTTAACACATGTATTATTTAATGGTATATATTCTTCAGGACATTTTTGTATACATGTATTTAATCCTTCTATTTTTTCATAATTATTATCACATTCTAAATTATTATTAATACTATTAACAGGAATATTTTCACTTGTTGGATCTATATCAATATTTCTATCATTTACTATAATATTTGATTTTGATTCTTGTACTATATCTTCTTGTAATATTTGTTGTTCATTATTAATTAATGGATTTGCATATATAACATTCATATTTTTATATATTGAATTTGATTCAATTGTATCTAAAGGTTGTAATAATTTATTATCATTCATTAATGTAGTTTTTGGTACAATATTATTTTGAAGTATATTTAATGGATTATTTTGAAATATATTTAATGGATTATTTGATTGACTACTAAAGTTTTCTAAATTAAATACATAATAAATTGTTACTATAAATAATAAACATATTATATAAAATACTAAATCTTCTTTATTCATTATACTATTTTAGAAAATTTATTAATAATTATAATTATTAATAAATATTTATTATTTAAAAAATTATTTTAAATTATTTATTTTAATTCATTATATTCAATTGTTAATAATAACAATGCTTGTAATATATCCCATACATTATCTCTTGATGTTTCATTTAATTTATAATAAATATCTTTTAATCTTAAAATTTCAAACATAATATCATTATTATTATATTTACTTTCTAATTCACTTATTTCTTCTGAAACATTATTTTTATCACTAAAATAACTAATATCTTTACTTAAAATTTTATCTTTATATTTTAATAAATGAGATGATGCATAATTAATTGGTAATGTTGAATTTACTTTAATTAATTTAGTAAAATAAAAATAATATGTTGTTCCTACAATAGGTGTAGTTTGTTTTAAAAAATCTTCAATAATACTATTAAACGCCTTAATTTTATCAACTTTTGTTTCCATTATTTAATAATATAAATATATCTTTAACTAAAATATATAATATATAATATATTATAATAGACATGTATATTTATTTATTTAAAAATTTAAATTTTGATCCAATTAATATTTTAATAGTTAGAATAATTGATAAATTTGAATATGAATATTTTTTAGACAATATGACTGATATTATTCAATTATTAATTGATTCAGAATATTTAAAAAAAGATGATGTTATTATTTATTCATTAATTAATGAATATGAATATAAAATTAAAAATATTATTTTACCATTTGCAAATACAAATAATAATATAATTAATGATATTGGTGATAATCCTGAAAAAATTAATAGTCTTATAATGCATATATTAAATAATACTAATTGTAATGTATTTTTAGAATTAATTGGTGATAAATTAATTTTAAAAAATGTTGATTATAATATGAGTTTTTTAATTGATAAATATATTTAATTATTTAATTCTAATAAGCTTAATAAAATATTTAAATTATTTGTATTTGTTAATATATCAGTTTCCATATTATTTGCATTTGTTTCCATATTATTTGCATTTGTTTCTATATTATTTGCATTTGTATTATTTAAATTATTTGTATTATTTGTATTATTTGTATTTGTTTCTATATTATTTGTATTTATTTCTATATTATTTAAATTAATTGTGTTATTTAAATTACTATTATTTAATAATGCTGTTAAAATAGGTAATTCTAATTTATATATATTTTTTTTTTTATAATATTTCATATTTGATGCATAATCAAAATCTGAATCTTTATTTGTAAAAAATAAATTATTTGATGATATAATTTTAGATGAATTTATTAAAGATTCAATATCAAATTTAAATTCATAATTAGAAAAATTATATTTTACTTTATTCGGAGAATCATATCCAATCATTGGTGTTATTTCATGATGAATTTCAATAATAGGTAAATTATTTGATAATAATATTCCATTATATGTAAAAAATGGTTTATATTTATTATTATCAATATAAATAATACCTGCACCAATTATATCACCTTCATCACATTTAGGACCAAAATTTTTTATACAAATTGAATTATATTGAAATGTTCCATCATCTAAATGATATCCAAAAGTATTTTGATACCATCCAGGATTAGTATTAACTTTACTTTTAATACTTCCATAACCAATAACAATAGTTTGATTTTCCCATGAATTTCTAGTTGGTTCTAATATTTCAATTTCATAATAAAATATATTTGAATTTACTAATTTAACTTCATTTCTTGAATAAATTGGAAATGTAAATGGTATGGGATTAAAAATATTATGAGGTAATATTCTATTACCCATCATTATTCTATTTCCATTTGGTTTACCATTAAATTCTAAAATATTATCAATTGCTGATATTTTATCATTAATATCAAATGATAATATTAAAAATTTAGTAGGTAACGGATGAAAACATTTTAATGATAAAATATAATTTGAACTTATAATATTACATGAAATATCAAAAAAACAAAAAAACAAATAATTTAAATATTTTTTTAATAATTCATTATTATTAAATAAATTATTATCTAATTTATATTTTAATATTTTTTTCATTAAATATTAAAATATAATATTTTTAATACAGTAAACTTTTTACTGCGATTTTATATGTTAATAAAATAATTATCAAATATGTTAATTAAAATAATAAAAATAATTATCAAATATGTTAATTAAAATAATAAAAATAATTATCAAATATGTTAATTAAAATAATAAAAATAATTATCAAACGTGTTAATTAAAATAATTATCACATTGTCATTCATTATATTTTATTATTTTTTTTATTCTCATGTATTAGTTGGTTTTTTTGGTTTTTCAGTTTTTTCTACAAGTTTATTATTATTATCTTGAGTAGACCCTCCTCATGTACTTATATTTTTTTTACTTCCTCCTTTTTGTTCAACTTCTTTTTTAAGAGAATTTTTTAATTTTAAATATTTTACCTTATATTTCAAATATTTATCTTGAAACATTTATTATATTATTACTTTAGAAAAAATTGATAAAAACTCATTTTAATATAAAAAGTATAATTATTATGTTGAATTTACAACTATTAATTGAGTCTAAACAAATTATTAATAATAATTTGGTATTAAAATGTTCACAAAATATTGAGTCACCGGAGAGAACTCAAATTAAGTTTGATGCAGATACTAATGAAACTGCATGTTTATTTGTTTCAAAAGAAACATATAATAATATGAGATACATTATTGATAATTATAATGTAGCACATAAAGATGTGTATATTTATGAATATACAACAGGTAATCTTATTACTAAATTATTAAAAAACAGAATAAAAAATCAATTTGGTACTATTGTACCATCTACATTAGAAACAAGTCCTTTTTTAGGAGATATTGTTTTTCCAACTTTAAGTAATTTACCTAAAAATGTAGAATATTATATTTGTATTGATTCATATTTAGCTCCATCACTTGTTCAAATTGAATCACATAAAGAAAAAATTATTGAACAAGATTTAGAAACATTTTTTAATAAGATATATAGTTTTAACAAAAGTAATATTAAATTATTTATTAGTAGTAAAATATCAGACATAATAAAGAAAAAATATGATTTTTCTAAACGTAATGAATTTCCTATTTTTACACATAATCAAATTGTTGATTTTATGTTAGAAAAATTATTAGGAAAAACAGTATCAGGACCTAAATCAAATATGATTGGTACTTTAGAATTTAAAGGATATACACCATTATATGTTAGTTCTAAAAGTCAAGATATACAAGTTAATACACGAACATCATCTATTCAATTTTCAGGATGTGGATCATCTGAATTTATTGTAATTTTAGAAAAAAATCAAGATACTATTTTAAATACATTAGATATATTAGAAACTATTTCTAATAAACAATTTAATTTTAATATTGATGATGTTTCTAATTTTGAAATTGAAAATATTGAGAAGTATATTGAAGTAAATAAACTAGCAGAATCATTATATTTTTATAAAAATAATAATAAAAATCAACAGATTAAAGATTTTATTAAAACAAATATATTAAAAATTATTGAAATTTTATACAATGAACAAAAACCTGTAAATCAAGAAGAATGGTATATTAAACATTTGGATAATAAATATAATAAAAATATTAATGAAATTACTAAAACATTTATTAATTCAATTCATCTAAATAATACACAAACTTGTTTTGAAAATTTAGGTAATTTTGGTAATTTAGGTAATATTGAACATACTGCATATACTAGCCATAGATTATCATCATGTGCTTATGATGAAAAAGAATAAAATTAATAAAAAATAATAAAAAATTATTTATTAAAATCTAAATTTATTTAATATGTTAACATTTAAAAATTTTTTTATTGGTGGAGGAATTGATAAAAAATGGAAAGAATTAAGACATAATGGTCCATTTTTCCCTCCTGAGTTTGTTCCACATAAAACACCAGTTATAATTAATAATAAACATGTTATTTTAAATCCATTAGCAGAAGAATATGCAACAATGTATGCAAAATTTATTGATACAAAATATATGGAAATTAATTCATTTAAAAAAAATTTTTGGAAAGATTTTAAACCAGTATTAGGATTAAATGTTGATTCACTAGAATCTATAGATTTTACATTAATAAAAAAATATTTAGACCATGAAAAAGATAAAAAAGCTAATATGTCAAAAGAACAAAAAGAAAAAATAAAAAATGAACAATTAAAAATAGAAGAACCATATATGTATTGTGTTATTGATTCATTACAACAAAAAGTAGGTAATTATAAAATAGAACCACCTGGTATATTTTTAGGTAGAGGGTCACATCCTAAAATAGGTAGAATAAAAAAACGTATTACACCAGAAGATATTATATTGAATTTAGATAAAGAAGCTCCAATTCCAAAACCAAATGTTTCTGGTAAATGGGGTGAAGTTATTCACGACCAATCTGTAATTTGGTTAGCTTCATGGAAAGAAAATATAACTGGTAAAACTAAATATATATTTACATCAATGGAATCATACTTTAAATCAAAAAGTGATGAAGAGAAGTTTGATTTAGCTAGAAAATTAAAAAAGAAAATAGGAACAATTAGAGAAGCATATGAAAAACAATTAAAAGATACTAATATAAAAAATAAACAATTAGCAACAGCTCTTTATTTTATTGATAATTTAGCATTAAGAGTTGGTGGTAAAAAAGATTCAAAAGAAGAAGCAGATACAGTAGGAGTAACATCATTAAGAGTAGAACATTTACAATTATTAGAATCAAATACTATTAAATTAGATTTCTTAGGTAAAGATTCAGTTAGATATTGTAAAAAAGTACAAGTACATAGTGATATTTATTCTAATTTACATGAGTTTATTAAAAATAAATCTAAAAAAGAAGAAATATTTGATTTAATTACATCATCAACATTAAATGAATATTTAGATTCTTTTTTACCAGGATTAACAGCAAAAGTATGGAGAACATATAATGCATCATTTATTTTTCAAAAAGAAATAGATAAATTAACTTCAACTAAAAAATTAGAAGAAATTAAAGAATCAGATATGAAATTAAATTTTTTATTAGCAATTTTTAATCAAGCAAATACAGCTGTTGCACTTTTATGTAATCATCAAAAAGCAGTTAATACTAATTTAAATACAAATATTGATAAAATTGATGTTCAAATTAAAGAATTAAAAAAGAAAAGAAATAAATATAAAGAAAGTAAGAATAATGAAAAAGCTAAAAAGACAGAAATTAAAATAAAATTATTAAAATTAAAAAAAGAATCTAAATTAAAAATGAAAAATGTATCATTAACTACAAGTAAAAATAATTATATTGATCCTCGTATTATTTTTGCATTTAGTAAAAAATATGAAATTGAACCAGATTTATTACTTGGTAAAAAATTAGTTTCTCGATTTAAATGGGCAAGTTTAGTTAATAGTGACTTTAGATTCTAATAAAAATCTAAATTAATATTATAAAATATCTAATTTATAATATGAATTTATTAAATAATAATATACAATTATTAAGATTAAATAATAATAATAATGATACAAATAAAATAGAATGTTCTAATCCAGTTTGTCAATTAAAAACTAAATATGGTATTTCTAATGTTCATAATTTAATTATAACTAATCGAATTTATTTAGAAAAATTAAAAAATAATTTAAAAATTTGCATTCCTTGTGAAGATAATTTTTTTAAGTTTTTAGATAATGGATTAAATTGTACTGATTGTGTTAAAATACATTATAATATTGCAAAAACTGAAAAGCAATATGGTGAATTAATTTATAAATATATTGTTGAATTAGAAACACTTAAAGAAAATAAAACAGATAAAGTACATTTAAAAAATGATTTATGTACATTATATTGGGCACGTTTTCAAGCGTATAAATCAGCATTACAATCATTAATAACATATCATACTAAAATATGTACTATTAAATATTTTGAATGTTATACAAATAATCATGATATTAATATTATTGAAAATTATGTTAATCAATATGCTGCTGAATATTTAGTTATGAAATTTGATTATTTTAATGAATTAAATAGTAATTTTTATTATGATAAATTAATTGAAATACAAAAATTATTAGTTTCATATAAAAATACATATGATGATAATATATTAGTAAAATTTAAAGATTATGAACTATTTATTAAAAATAATTCAAATAAACAAATTAAACCAACTCAAATTACTAAATCAATTGAATCTCCTAATATTATTCCTGTTAATTTAATTTTAGATCCATTATCTGTTCAAGCACATTCTTTAGAACCACCACCTGAACAATCTATAGAACAATCAACTGAACAATCTATAGAACAACCTACTGAACAATCTATAGAACAATCTATAAAACAATCTATAGAACAACCTACTGAAGAAACTACATATGAATATACTGACCAATCAAGTAACCAACCTACTGAAGAAACTACATATGAATATACTGAACAACCTACTGAAGAAACTACATATGAATATACTG
>JACCDO011859207.1_pt1 | contig 13730 bp, 5 predicted proteins | sample 7446101 | NCBI WGS metagenome assembly JACCDO01 (sample SAMN15323440, study PRJNA562643) | freshwater metagenome | isolation source: river surface water | place: USA:Blue River Watershed | collected 2017-08-16
ACCAAAATGAAGACTGATGCCATCGTAGAGCAAACAGAAGTATTGGAAAGCAATGAACCCGAAAAAAGTGCTCTTAAATCTAAGTCTTTCCTTCGCTCCACCGCCAGCAAGACAAAGCAAAACATCAAGAAAGCCATTTCTGGTATGGGTGAGCGCGTGCGGCGAACGAGTGTGAATGCGCGGGATACAGTGTACCATGCACTTCATCTCGGAAAAGAGAAGCCCCCGGCATCTGATGCGGAGATCGATGCAGCCAGATTAACGTATGTAAAAAGACATTCCAAAGCGGAGAGCGCGCAGCTGAAAGATATCCTCAAGATCCTAAGCAATGCGAATAGTTTGCTGGGATCTCTGAGTAACTTTCAGGATGTAGAGACAGGTTATCGCCGCCTTAAATTGTTTATTGAAGGATTTGAGGTATATGCAAATAATTCGCGTGAAGGTGCACAAATATTAGTTGACTCTGCTCCCCGACCCGACCGATCCCAAGCTCAAAGCGATGCGAATGTCTCAGCATTTGCACCGCTTACAGTATCCAGAGTGGATATTGATGCCATTGATTTCTTGCTTGCAGTGCCAAACATTTATGAGCTATGCTGTCGCGACTGCGAAAAAGCTTCAGTGTTTGCAAAAGTACCGCAAGAGCGATGCCACGGTAACTCGCATGGCGAGCACTGTACCTTGCGGCGCAAGATAGGCTTTGCGCTTTTAAAATTATGTGTCAAGCATACTTTTAGTGCTCCTCGTAATTCTCATGTTCATTACAAGCGTCTGCGACAGCATGTAGACAAGATGGTAGAGGTCATCTGGCATGAAATCAAGCGTCACGATCACGATCAGAACCGCGTACCGTTGGGAGGCGCTGTGAACGACACTTCAGACCTCTCTAACGAAGAACACAAAAAAACGGAGCATGCGCATGATATACTTATAGAAATACCCGAAGAGACTGTGGAAATAGCGTGGGATTGCCTGCGCACACTGACGCAGACGAAAGTCCCAAGTGCAGTGTGCATGCTGATTCAGAGTGCCTTCTATGCTTTCGACGCGTGCCATTGGACCGCTGTGTCACATACACATATCGAAGGTGCTGAACATAACACAGTGGGTAGTGAAGCAGATCGGCTCATTATGAGCGTACTTTCATATATTCGCGATCATGCTTGCCCTACCCCACCCGTCGAGCATTTGCTGCTTCTCCACGCGCAGCGCTTGGCAACATTTCACAATTGCTTTTCAGTGACTTCACACGCTTATCGATATGATGGTTACTCACCTCTTTTTAATGAACACGGTAGCACTCTCCAAAAACCACCGTGTGCTCAAGGTAGCGAGGAGGCCCTCCAAAGTGAATTGCCGCGACTGGCTGTTCTGCAACGCTTACTAACAAACTGTGCTGCAATGCTATTGCGGCCGGAGTGCGATTCACCTATCAATCTGGCTGAGAAGCAACCCGCTTCGTCTATAAGCGGCACACCTCCTCGCAAACACAAGCAAAACGTACGCGGTTCAATCACTGGAATGCCGCAATTGGTGACGTCCGCTTTGCTGCATCACCATCTCCTGGATCATTTCTTCTCTGATATAGAATCTTTGCTGCATGTCATTGGCTTCTTGGCGACTACATACCCTTCTGATGTGATCGCAGAGGACTTGCTACCTTTGCCTCACGACCAAGCAATGGACAAGGTGTTCTCGCAGCTCGACAGCAACACCCTGACTCGCAGACAGAGCCGCATTTCTTTGGTGACTAAGTCTCAGGTCTTACAAATGCGTGCTAGCAATGTTGAAGGAATCATCCCATTAGTGTTCCATGTTTTGCATTTGTATGTTGGCAAATACTTGCCAACAGGTCTAGATCGCTTTGATACTCTGCCGCACGTGACGTCATTCCTTCATGATTTCACAAACTCTGTCACTATTGGCCCTGTGGGCAAGAGCCGGAAGCCTTTGGCTGATACATTGCGTGCACGTGCATTGTTTTCTTATGCAATGAATGTCCTTATCTCAGCAGCACGGGACGAACTTACTGGACATGTTAGCCACTTGACATTTACGGAGACAGCTTTCGCACAACTTATGGTATGTCTGCGGTCGCCAGATTGGCAGACTTGTCGCCAAGTAACCATGCTCCTTGTGAATGCTTTGGAGAGGCGCAAAGTACACGGTCTTGCATCTTACCAAGGACAGCTTGAACCAGGAGCGGGGAAGAACGAGCAGCAGGGAGCTTATTACGCACCCTTCAATGCGTGCCAACTTGCCATGCTGCACGATGCTATTTTCGCTTCTTTATGCGCATTTTGTGACGACCAAGCAGAAATTATTGTTGGGCTGTGGTCGTTGCATGCGTTGCTGCTGCAAATCTTTGAGGCCCCGGAGGTGATCGCCAGCATCCCGTTCGTGCTCGCCTTGGAGGACTACTGGCGTGCCTTTCCGAGTAGTGCACATGTCGCACATCGAAGCAAAAGCCACGCACGTTTCTTTGCTTATAGTGGAGAAATGCTTGCATGCCAGAGATTATATTTTTTGGCTTTTTGGCGACACATATCGAAGTTGTTTCACAGTTCTTCGATTCGCAAGCTCTACGTCATGCATTCATCGAAGTGGGAGCAGCAGAATGCTTTGCCTCGATCGCTGAAACTTGATGTATATGAGATGTCTACTATGCTGACCACGAGCATAGATTATGGGGCTTCAGCGAATTTAGAGGATTGGGACCCTGAAATTGCTATGACGGTGCCTTCTCGCGCGGACCGTGCAGCTTTTATGCAAGCCCTTCTGGAGTCTGAAAAAGGCAAACAACATCAGGACGCTATACGTCAAGCATTTGACATGCATTATTCTCCACGGGATCCATTCGCACGCATCAACAAAGCAGTTGCATCGAAACTATCTGAGTTACCATCGAGCCCTCCGCGGACAGCGGCTGTGACTGGCATTTTGAACACTGCTAATATCTTACCCTCAGAGAGTGGCTCCAGTTCGAATAATGTTCGAAATGCGGAGTCGATGAAAGCGAAAGAAGATCTAGCCGAAAATAAGCTAGATTCTCGTGGGGAGAGCATGATGTCTGTGAACAGCCCAGTAAAGCCTCGCAAGCTCCGACCTGAGGAAGTCGACCACGTCAGCGACGACGAAGAGGTGGGCGATGTGGATGGCTCAAACGAAGCCAAAGGCGAAGATGAAAGCAATGTGGCTAATGAAGAAGAAAGCGAGGAGGAGGAGGACGAAGAAGAACAGTCTTCGTCCCAAGTCCGGAGACCTGTCCGGGTGGGAGAAGCACGGAAAGGCGCCTCTGCTGAAGTGAACCCTGCACCCCTGGATGAAACCGCACTTCCTGCTGTACCCTCGCCGTCATCTCCCACGCGACCTCCCCAGGCACTCACTCATTGAGATACAGAGCCAAAATGTGCATGCACAAATATTTACCCATGCTTCGTGAAGTGTCCAAATCTCTGATCAGGTCGCACGTTTTATGTGCAGGTGCTGATTATGTTAGAATATGAGTTGATACTGTACTAACTGTGATTTAATAACAAAAGAAACAAAATAAATATAAAGCAGCGGAATCTATCAATCCAGGCTCATCTATAATCTTAGAACATACTATCTTCTACACGCAAGTATTCGCCGATGTCCCCCTGGTGCAGTACGACGTTCGCCTGGGGATCGAGATCTTTACAATATTCTGTCGGCTGTGCTGCTACGCCAAAACCAAGGGGTGTATCAGATATGCTATATACTACACATCCACCATATTGAGGAGTACCGTCTGTAATACGTGCAAGACCAGCCTTGACAACGTTATTTCCATAAAGGAAAGACATTTCTGCTCCAGTCTTAACCCATACCTTGTTTTTTGCATATTGCGACAGATAATCTAAGCAAGTGATATGAAGGCGGAATTTTCCGCCTTTGGTGAATTTACCAAAACAAACACCTGCGCTCAGAAGATTCTCACGACCGATGTTGGAAGCCATCTTCATCATCGCCTCACTTATGTAGAACACACGATCATTTATGAGACGGAATGTATGTGGGTCATCCTTTCTATCTATGAGCTTGGAAACATTATTACCGATATATTGGTTAAGTTTCTCAAATAACAATCGCATCTCATCATCCGTCAAAGGTCTCATGTTTGATCTAATTAATTCTCTAAATAAAAGTATAAATGAGACTAATTCGAACTAATTTGCAGACAAAACGAGATTTTCAGACAGAAAACTCGCAAATGACACGAGATCTGCGATCTTCAGGCGAAAATAGGTGCAAAGTATCAATCCTTAAGAATTGGGCATCGCCCGATGGGAGCCCAATAAAATTAAGATTTAGCAGAAGTGCTTATTAGATGCCTTATATTCGCTAAATTCATAATTATATAAATAACATAAATACAATTCTTAAATCGTGTTGTAACATAAGTCTGCTCAACTTTTAGTTTCATCAGGATCTGCGACAGCACCCGCTTTGGGGGGCATGTGGAAGGAAAGCAGCAGGACAGTGACGTTGTCCACGCTTCCTTTGGCAATGGCTTCACGAACCAACTCCGCTGCTGCTTCTTGCAAATCATTCTTTTTGTTTAAAAGCTTCCGCACGAAATTTACCGACAATTGCGGCTCCATCACATCCCACAGGCCATCACTAGCAATGATCCCAAACTCTGTCATTGGCGTGATCACTTCGGAATGAATATCAGGTACAGCAATAACCGGACCAGGATTCTTTGGTCCGCCTTTCAGAGCGACATCACCGAATGCCCGAGATACTGCCAATACGCCATCCACGCGATGATTGACTATATAAGATCCTGTTGCCTCGACACGCTTACGCTCTTCTTCATGTTCCGGTGCACCGGAAAGGCGATGTACTCGATGTAACTTTACTGCACGTCCAGAGCGAGATAGCACACACATACTATCCCCGACATTGGCTACCGTGAGTACGTGCCTACGTCCGTCATAGATGGCGACTATGGCAGTAGACCCTGCGGAGCACTCCTCTTTCCGCAGAATATTGGTGACTTTCATATCAATATTTCGAAACGTTTCCAGAATGGACGGTTCCAATTTATTATCTAAAAACTTTGAATGTAACGCCAAAGCAGGGATGAGATGTTGACTAAGAAATTGCGAGCATTGCCAGCCACTATGTCCATCGAAGACGGCGGCTACACTAAATTTGGACAGAATATCTCGAGTTGCAGATGTGACTTTCTCATTGCCCTGCAAGGCGCGCATAGCTCCAACATCTGGCAATAAGACACAACGATCTTCTTGTTCAGCTCGCTGGCCCTGTTCCGAATGGAAGGCCGCTCCAACGCCATTGTTCAAATTTCGCAGCTGCACACTAAAGTTGGCAGGCTTGACCTCCAGCATGAGTGGCGCAGCAGCTGATATATTTTGACTACGCGGCTGCAATGCCAGTGTATCCATCATTGCTCCAAATTCAGACATAGTGAGATTTGTGGTTGAAGTCTCTAGGTCCCCGACATCGTCTTCCTCTTCGTCAGGTTGTCCTTGCTGCGACTGTCGGGCAGACGCTTGTGCACCGATGTCTTGCATAGAGGAAGTACTATCATTTGCCACAACTTGACCTGCATTTATCGAGCCTGTGCCATCCATGCTTTCATGGCTTCTTCGCTGTTTGCTGCTCTTCTTGAAGCGATTAGACCTGAGCTCTTCTTCGGCAGCCGTCATTTCGGACCGTTCGCCCGTGGTCATCATCGACCGCTCCACGCCTTGCTTAGTTTTCACAAGACTTGCAGATGATGTACCAGCACTAGGAGCAGCACTATCATCGTCATCATCATCGCTGTTGAAGTCGTCAGCTTCTACCATCTCAAACACGTCTTCCCCCCATTTTGTCGCCATTACGTTCGAGTCGCCACCTGTTGCTGTAGCAGCCGCGCCTCCGTCATCATCTTCCTCTTCTTCCTCCTCTTCACCAATAGCCCCTGCGCCAGCAGAAGCAGCTTTATTTTTATTCTTTCGATAGCCGATAGACATATAAATATCTTCCTTGTTGGTCGAAATCGGCGCATTCGCTGATGCTGCAGCTTCTGCACTTTCGTAAGAGCTAGGAGGGGCAAAGTTATATCCTTTGATAGGCGTAACAGGAGGAGTTCTGCCTTTATCTGATACCGCTCCGGACATTGCAGCAGCACCGCCCAAGCTTTGGGGCCGGGCTTGCATTGACGGCGGAGCGGGCTGCACGCGCATCCACGGATGCATGATTACCTGTTGCAATGTAAACCGTGAAGATGGGTTTTTGATCAGCATGTTTTCCAGCAGATCACGCAACTTGTCTTCAATAGGACCAGGAAAAACGAGAGGGTCGTTTTGGATTTTATTGCTCAGAGTCACAACGTTTTTGGCCACAAATGGAGGAGCACCGAATCGCAGCATAAACATGGTAGCGCCAATCGCCCAAATGTCCGCAAGTTGGCCAGAAAAAGAGCCTCCAGTATCAAACAACTCTGGTGACATAAATGCTGGAGTTCCAGAAGAATCAACTAATTTCTGCCCTGAAGCATGAAGCATTTTGGCGATACCGAAATCCGCAATTTTAACTACCCCATCCTCACTCACGAGAAGGTTCTGAGGTTTAATATCACCATGTACGATGTTTTGGAAATGCAAATATCGAATACCTGCAGCAACTTGACGAAAAATATTCCACAATTCAAGATCGCTAAGGGGGGTAAATCCTTCTATCTTGCCTTCCGCAGACGTACCTGCATTCTGACTGTTCCTCTGCAGTATGTTGATAAGGTCCCCTTTTTTCATGTATTCTAGAATCAAATACATCTTGTTCACATTAGGATCATCTAAAACTTCATAAAGACGGAGTACATTAGGATGCAATAACTTTTTCATCACAGCGATTTCGCGCTTCACATCTTCGAAGTAAGTTTCAGTGGAGCCACCTTTCTTTTTTCGGAGCATGTCTTTGCTGAAGATCTTGATCGCATATAAGTGGTCTGTAGTCCTGTCTTTGCAAAGTCGCACTTCTCCATAAGAGCCAACGCCTAAAACGTCAAGTAAGATATAATTATTCACAATATATCTCTTCTTCAGCCAGTCTCCGGTCGTAGGCTTGGCATGGGTAAGTGCTTGCGGCAGCTGGGCTTTATTTCTGTTGACCTCCGTGGTTTCCTTTACTTCATGAGGGTTTTTAGTAGTAGGCTTGGGAGGAGCGCCACGCGTAGGTGCCATACGCTGAGATGCGGCACCTTGAACCGGCGGTTGTCCCAATCCAGGCCCATTCCCTGGCGTTTTTGCTGCTGGCGATGAGCTGGGCGGTGGTGGGGCCTGACCCTTGGGGAACTTGGACATGCTACTTCCAGCAGCACCCGATGGAGTCATGGCAAAAGAAGAATTAGCTGATGCTTGCTGACCGAGGTGCGCTGTGGAGGCTCCTCCATTGCCAGTTACATCCGAGCTGCTGGAGCCTTGGGAACCTGTCCCACTGATATTCAGAGAAGGAACAGCAGACGGTTTTTTTGGAACTGGTGTAGTATCTTCGCGAGGTCCAAATGTGGCATACATGTCATCTACATCATCATCTTTCGGAAACGGACGGACAGGCAGCCCTTGACGAGGAGGCGGAGTGGTGGGCCCCGTCGCCATATGTGGAGGCGGCTGCGACGGCGCCTTGACCTTGACTTCAGGACCCGGTTGTGACCGTTTGTAATCAGCGCTGGTATCAAATGCAGTCCACTCGTATAGGCCACCTTCTTCTGTCTGATCATCGTCATCGTCGTCCTCATCGTCTCTCTTTGCCTTCTGCGCACTCGGATAGGGAGATTTGTGTGTTTTAGGTGGAGGACTGAACGAAGTAGGCGCAGCAGGAGACGCAGCTATACCTGCGCGCGTTGATGTTGGCACAGGCGTAGCTGACTTAGGCTCAGGAGTGCTGGGAACATTCGCTCGTGCAGCCGCCGCAGCCGCTGCGGCCGCCGCGGCAGGGTCACTTCGCCGTTGCTTTTGAGGAGTTTGCCTATTCAAAATAGCATCTGCTCCAGCCAACATACCCAGCTCTTCTGATTGACTAGCATTAACCTTGCTTGTTGCGGAAAGAGGAGCAGTACCGACGCGTGCATTGATGTTACTCGAAACTAGACTGGCCGCATGCAGGGATGGTGGGGCCCCTTGCAGTGGGCCGACAGGCGCCGCTAGGAAGGTTGATGGAGCAGATACCTCTATTACACGTGGGTCTCCAATTGGCCCTATACCTCCACCACCGGCAGCTGCGGCTTTGGAAGGGTCAGAGCCAGGCAAATGCGTTGGGCGTGGCGGAGCTGGCCCCGGTCGTTTAGGTGGCGCTGGTGCCTTTTTCGGTGGACCGGCAGGAGAATTACTTGGAATCCCGGAAGCCACTGCATTCTGTTGCCGTTGCCGTTGTAAAGCGCGCGGATCTACAGAAGATTCTATAGCACTTGCAGCCTTGTTGGCATTCTTCCCGTATGGATATCCGTCGGTCAGCTTTTCCAGTTTTACTGCCCCATCGCCATTTCCAACAGGATTATTCCACTCTTCTGTTTTAACGGAATTAAATTTTCCCAATTCCATAAGTGTTTCATCGTAATCACGCTGCACATCCTTATATCCAGGTAACCCCAAAGCCATTTTTTTGAGTTTGGCTTCTGACATAACAGGTGGGTCTCCTCCACCACCTTTAGCTGAGTTACCAACGAAGCCCTTGTTATCGGCTGCAAATGGGCTATCATCAAATGGGTTGGCTTCAAAAGTTGATGCAACTGCACCTGCACCAACAGGAAGTGACTTCGCACCTTTGCCTTTGACAGCACCTGTGACAGGCCGAGGCGAATGATCAGCAGAAGCACCAGCACCCATTACAAAATTCAATTCTTCTACAATTAAAGCAATAAATGACTTGTATATGAGTACGTATTTATAGCAACGTGGTGCTTAACACTCCAAATTTCAGAAACTCATGTCTGAAATATCACAAACATATTCACTGAAAAGGCGACTAATATTTTATTAAAAAAGTACAATCATTACCAGCATTTAAGCAGATATTGTTTAAATGGTTTTCATGACGTTTTGATAGCCTTAACCCTCACCAAAAGCCAACATAGTTCATAGTTGACAATGTGGGACCATGCGAGTGGGACCTCTCAACTGTGCAACGAGTTTTGAGACGATTGCTCGATAAGTTCATTATATTATATGTCAAAAGTTATTTGGAGCTTTGAATCAAATGGGGATAAATTACAAGGTGGTGCATTTGTAACAGAATTGGAAAAGTCTGAGACATCTAAGGGCAATTTTACTACTGACTACAATACGATTTGCAGTGCCCATGGTATTATACCATGCCCTTACATTACCGCAACTGGTAGCTCATGCAGAATGGCTAATGCTAGATTAGATCTTGCAAACTGGCGAGCTGCTTTAATTGCTATCGCTATGGAGGGCAGTTCAGTGAAGGAACTGAGCGTACACGCTTGTGGAGTAACAGGACAGCATCTTGATGATGTTATAAAAGCAATTGAAAAAATGGGGGGCATCGCTGTGCTTAAATTAGACTATCTGACGATTCATGTGACAGACGGTGATGCAGTCGAAGAGGGAAAGAGTGCTAGCTCCAGCTCAAGCTCAGCGGGCCATGCGTCGTTCCTGTCTTTGCTTAAAGGATCTGTATCAGTTGAATATTTATCGCTTAAAGGTAACAGCCTCAACGATTTTTGCAAATCTGAAAGTTTTTATAATGCTCTTAGTGAAAATCTATCATTAAAAGCATTGTCTTTAGCCGAAAACAAACTTGATGACGTAGCTTGCGGAAACGTGTTAGCTGGCACAAGACAAGCTTACGCTCTAACAGAGTTGTCCTTATCAAGGAACTTGTGCTCTGGCTCATGTTTACCAATATTACAAGGTATCTTTGTGGGAGCAGAAGTGACACCAGATGCGGAAGCAAAGTTCAGAAACTTGATCAAGCTGATTGGTGACAAAAACAAAGGTATTAAAGATGCCAACAAGTTGCGAAAGAAGAAAGGACTTCCAGATTTGGTAGAACTAATAGCACCTTCAGAAAGAATCGAGGCAGGTAACATGGCAAATCGCACAGTGCGTGCTGTGGACCTATCCTTTTGTCCATTGGAGGTCGCGGCGTGGTCGTCATTTGTGTCGGAGGTCCAGAACCCAGCCAACCAAAAATGCTCCACCACATCATTAAACGCAACGATTATACTTCGAGGTTGCACGTTAGGATTAGATACAACGAATGGGACCACCGCTCTAATTACCGGCCTTTCCGCGTCCATTTGAGGCCCTTCCCATTCCAAGGAAGATTTTCTTAATGTTGCCTATTTCCGTTAGCTATGAATGAAAATATTGTTCATGATCTTAAATTTTATAATACAATCGTAAGTCATATATTTCTATTTATCTTGTGAATTTTGCAGTTTAGCAAGTGGAACATCAAGTTCACCTTGTGTGCGATAAGCCTACGACGAGGGGATTACCATTTCGCGCCTCGTCCGCCCCAACTCCCGCCTCTGCCGCCAAATCCTCTCCCGCCTCTGCCACCAAATCCTCTTCCTCCTCTTCCACCGCCAAACCCTCCACTTCCACCTCCGCCACGACCGCGATCCATGCGCTGAAGTTCATCGGGTACTGGTTGACCTGCACGCTTTAGGATACCAATCACATCTCGTGCTCGTTTGGAGTCGCCCTCAGTAAAGAACGTATACGCCACACCTGTGGTGTCTGAGCCACGTGCTGTGCGTCCAATGCGATGCACATAATCTTCAGCTCCATTGATACCAGCAGGAAAATCGTAATTCACCACAGCCTTAATATCCTTGACATCGAGGCCACGGGCAGCGACATCGGTGGCGACCAGCATGTTGAGTTGACCGCGCTTGAATTGGTCAATGACTTTCGTTCTCTGGAACTGTTGACGATCTCCATGCAGCGCATCAACTGCATAGCCAGCATTCCACAACTCATTCGCCAATTCTTCACATGTCGACTTCCTCGATAAAAAGATAATAGTCTTGGGGATGGTCTCTGGCTTTCCCCCGGGGTTGAGCTCCCCAAGGACCTGTTTCAAAGTATCCCTTTTTTGAGATTCAGACACAATCATAACTTTTTGTGTGATATTCTTGTTTGCATTTAAAGCATTGGCTTCGCCGTATTTGATTTCGACAGGATTTCTGAGGAATTCATGGGCCAGTTGCTGGATCTCCCTCGGCCAAGTGGCACTGAAAAGCATGGTCTGTCGGGTGTCCACAGGAAGCTTCGCCACTACTTGACGAATTTGAGGCTCAAAACCCATGTCAAGCATACGATCTGCTTCATCTAAAACAAGGAACAGAACATGGGATAGGTCTACGATGCGCATTTCGATGAGGTCGTTCAATCGCCCGGGCGTTGCGATCAGGCACTCTAATCCCATTTGCACTTTGCGAATTTGAAGGGACTTAGGTGCACCTCCATAAGCACATGCAGAACGAATGTTAGAAGTTCGGCCAAATTTGACACACTCTTCTTCGATTTGGCACGCCAGTTCTCGCGTGGGCGCCAAAACGAGGATGCCGGGAGGGCCACGCTTTCGGGAGCCGTTGAAGGTGAGGAGTCTGTGAAACGCTGGCAGGAGAAACCCACATGTTTTACCAGAGCCTGTTTTGGCTACAGTTACAATGTCACGTCCAGACAAAGCGATCGGCCAACATTGTGCTTGTGTAGGAGTGGGACCAGGAAAGCCTGCATTGTCCAGCGACCGTCTGATGGCCGTTGAGAATGGTGTCGAGTCGAAGGTCATCATAGGCGGCGGAGGTACGTACTCACCACGGCCGTCTTCTTGCTTTCCAGAAATTGCGATCTGATTTTCTCGTCTAAATTCAGTAGGGTTCAAAGAAGGGTTCAACTCGAATTGCTCTTCGTTAAAGGACATAGATCGCGTGCGAGCCCGACCCGTCTTAAAGCTTTCATCAATGGAATTTGCACGTACTCTCTTTGTGGCAGGTTCTCCAGAATTAGATTTGGACCTTTTGCCATTATCTTCATCATCATCGATATCTTCAGCCTTGCGCTTGTTGTTCTTAACTGCGTTGTCTCCGGAAGCACTGGCGGACTCAGTTTTATCTTTCTTTTCCTTCTTTTCTTTCTTCTCCTTCTTTTCTTTACTTTCTTTTTTATCTTTTTTCTCAGCCTTAGCTGCTTTGCGTGCTGCGCGTTCTTCTTCCGTCTCCCCTTCGTGCGAGCCCATCTTTGATTTGGATATTTAGCTTTTTTCGATAGTCTAAGAAGATGTTATTAAGGCGATACACCCAAAGTGCAATAGATGAATGCAATGCAGAACTCTACGAAGCAAAAACGAATGTGTGCAACGGCGGTTGGGTTTGGTGCAACAAGCGACGATAGGGAATCCTTAAAAGGTCCAATTTTTGTTCATTTTCCTTTCAGGGGTGTTTGAGAAGGTTCACAGGCCGTAGAATACCTAAAATTTTGAGAGTGCATTAGTACTCTTTGTAAATCATATTTTTTATATTGAAAACTCATATTAAAGAGTTATGAACATTCCTACAGCCGTCAAGGCCGTGGGGCAGTATGTGAAGCGCGCAGAGGAAATTGAAAAGGATTCCACGAATCCAGACGGATCAATTATTGCATTTTGGTGTCGGCAATGGGCAATTGAGCGATCCATCCCGTACTTTTCAGACCCCACTGTTGCTGATTTTGTTTCACAGCTGATGGATATCCAGGAACAGAACAAAGCTGCCGCTGGAGACAAGACTATGGGCAAGAATGTATGCGAAAACCATGCACATCTTGTTTTTGAACGAGCCGATGCAGATGATCGTGCCGGTAAAGGCAATAAAATGACCGCCAAATTATTTTACAATGCTGCCTCATTTCTAGACATTTTGGAACAATTTGACGAATTGAAAGAAGATCCCGATGTATTAAACATGAGAAAGTATGCCAAGTGGAAAGCTAACGATATCTTACAAGCAATAAATGAAGGAAGGACGCCGCAAATCGGTGGACCAGACGGTGGAAGAGGAGCACCGGCTGCGTCAAATGTATCTGCCCCTGTGCTGCCTGCAGTGCCGTCTCCCAGACCTTCTCTTGCCGCCGTGCCCCCAGCCCCAGCACAGCAACAGCGCACACCTACCGCTCCCCCAGCGTTTGTATCTCAGGTGGCTTCGGCTCCCAGCACGAGCGCAGCAGTCGGATCAGCCATTGGTACTGTAATCAACAGCATCAGTAACGTGTTTGTGTCTAAGCCTATTAATGCTGTGCCCACCCACAGATCACCCCCACAAAACAATTCAGATGCACGTGTCAAAGATGCCATTGAGTTGAGCCAGTTCGCGGTCGCCAGCATGAAGTACGGCGACATCGCTGGAGCCAGAGCCAAGCTCGCCGAAGCGCTGCGTAGACTGGAATAGCCTTGTTGCAGCGAAATAAGGAATTCGGAAGAGATGAAAAAGTAGTGTAAGTGTAAATGAACCACAGGCTCGGGACCAAATATATGATTGGTACCAGCACTGCGACGCGGGACCTCTGAGAAGCATTGCCCCTGTATCAACTCGTTAAATATTCACAAATGTAACAATCCTATTCTCTTATCTGCTATCACGTTAAAACAAGCGAAATGCATATCACAGTTATATCAGCTTATCGAGCACTCGTCGCTTATAGTCTAGTCGCACATCTCCGGCTTGCTCCGCAAGGCGCGCCTGGTGAAGC
>JACCDO010183997.1_pt1 | contig 13729 bp, 6 predicted proteins | sample 7446101 | NCBI WGS metagenome assembly JACCDO01 (sample SAMN15323440, study PRJNA562643) | freshwater metagenome | isolation source: river surface water | place: USA:Blue River Watershed | collected 2017-08-16
AAATCTTCAATCATAAATGCTAAAAATGGAAATAATACTTGGGTATTTAATGATTCACAGATTTGAACAAAAAATACTGATAACATTTGCATACGAGGTAATTTTGTTGGTCCTAATTTTGTTGTTGTAGTAGAAGGAACTGATGATGATGATGATGGTGGTGATTGTAGTGGTGGCGACATTTCTACTATGATTGCATTCTATTTTATTATTCGCAAAATTTGGTTTTGTAGATTGAATGATACAGCGGGATTGAACAATGCTGTGAAATTTTTTAAAGATATGGATGAAAAAGATAATGATTTTTCTCGGAACTAAAAATTAATTTAGTTAGAAGAAGACATGTATAGGAAATTATTATTATGTATAGGAAATTATTATCATTAAAAATAAGAGAAACATTAATTTTTTTTCAAATTTAAATATTTATGACTGTTTTTATAAACATGTTTTGATTGAGTTTCATTTTCTATTGTTATGATATATCGATAGTATAGTAGATAGTATGAAATGTGTGAAATATTCTATTGTGTGAGGATTTGATAATGTCAACGGGAGTCGGGAGGATCCGGTATCAATTTTTTTTTTGGTTTTTGGGTTTTTTAGGTTTTTTGGGTTTTTGAAGAAGTTCTCGCGCGACATTCAAGACCGAGCTAATTCACTAAATTTTGGATACAAAATTTTTTAGTTTCTTCTTGTGTCTTGGTGACTCATTCAACATTCAACAAGAGTTATCCAACGTTTAAACTATATTTTTTTTGGTGACATAGAATGCATCAATATCGATCCATAAACTCTAAACTCATCTGGATTTTTCACGTATTTTTCGATTCCACAAAGTGTGTTAGGATGTGAGAAAGTCGGTAGGATTTCTTGGCTATTAGCTTTGATTTTTTGTAGTATTTGTTCTTATTTTTCTAACCGAAAAATATTCGCGTTTTACGCGAACTAATTGGTTAAACTATTTTTCAAAACTGTTGAACTATCGTGTTTACACGATGTCAACAAGGATGTTAATGTCATTGCACTAAAGATATGGACGTCCAACAACCCACTCAAATTATATCCAACACATTATATAAATATATCTAGTTTAGTATGGAGATAATCTACCGTAGTAGTGGCATGACTATATTAAACGCCTGTTAATTTTCTTGGGAAATTCGACAGTGGGTCTGTAAGTGTGAATATAATCATGTATGCTGTTTTTTGTCAATTAATTAGTAATACATATGTCGATATTGGTACACAATTTTTTAATTTTTCTTTCTTGTTGTTCAATATTGTTTTTGTCTTTATTACTATATATATTATAAGTAATATTAGTTTTAGTAAGCCAGATACTTGATCTTGTCTCATCATCAATACAATAAATATATGTTGTATGTTGTATTTGTATCACCCGACTCTGTCGGTTTATATCATTACTTTTGGAATAATGAAAAACAGCTGCTTTTATTTTATTGGTTTTTTATTTTTTTTTAGTATTTGGTTGGATACTTTGAGTAATATTGCTTAGATTTTCACTGTTTTTGATAGTAACTTATTTATAAATTAATCATATCAAGAAGATATGGAAGAACCAATTTATCATTATTCTAGTACTTTTAATAATGCTGTTCAGCTTATAAATTTTGCTGTTGGTAATAATAATGAAACTAGAATTGAAAATAAGGCTGGAGTAGTTAAATTACAACCAGTGATTGCTACTACTTCTATAAATACAGATAACAACAGTAGTCATAGTAATTTATTATTATCTGGTATTGATCAATTAGAAATAAATTATGCTAGATTAAAAGATATAATATTTCCTGGTTTACTAGCAAAGGGATACAAATATATTTATGGTATTATCATTGAAGAAAGTGCTACTAAAACTAGATGGATAAAACCATCATGGTTGAACCACTAAATACCAATGATCCATATATAAGAATGGATGTTGAAGGATGTTTTTATTTATTTATTATGAGACAATTTAACTCACAATTATTATCAAAATATGACGGAATAATTAAATTTTATTTAGAAGAAACATGTTTTAATGTAGATTTCATAAATTTATATCGTGATGTTGATAACAATCCAAACTATCAATTTTTATATTGGATTAGGATTGTTATCATTGGTTATTATTGGGGTTTTTGTGGTGATTATATTATTATTATTATTATTATTTATATATGGGATATTGTTCTTGTCCGCCAAGAACAAGATATACTTTTATTAATGAATAATATTTCATCTAACATGGTGAATTATGAAGACCGCGTTGGATTATTTGGTACAACAAATATTATGTTAAATAGTGAAAGAAGTAAAGTAATATCACATTTTGGTGCTAATATATTGTCGAAGTCATCACTAATTCCTAAATATTCTAATGCTGGAATTGATGTGATTAAAACAAAGCCTAATTTCTTAGATATTTTTTTGAAATTATATGTTCCATATATTAATATATTTCCATCGCATGTACATGAAACTAGTAAAAATAAATGGTTTGATTTATTTAATGCTAATGAATTAATTGATGATGATGGTTTATTGCACATTTATATATTAAAGTATAATAAAAATAAATGTACCTATTCTATGACTGCTGAAAATGATGATAATGAAATTCATCTAAATTTAAATAATAAAAAAAATTATATTAGTTTAGATAAATTATTATTATATAGTGGAAATGATGATATTGAAATTATTATTCCTGTTATATGTCGAAATAAATTATTGTTAGAATATGAATTAAGTGATAATACTAAATATTGGTTAAATAAATACGGTATATTGGCATTACCAGATAATTGGATATCAAATATTACTACAATTGATGTATATGGTTTTATACTATCAGATCTTACTATGCATCCTATTAATTTAGTTGGTGGTTATAATATTAGTAGTAATAATTCATCATTACAATTTAATTTAGATACAATAAATAATGGTCGTAAATGGCACACAATTATTATCAATGGGCATAATGTATGTATTATTCCACTCATTAATTGGGTTTTATACCTTGAAAAATTAAATAAAGGGTTCTTTGTATTGCATTTTCAAAAAGCATTTGATGGGAAGTTTAACATTAATGAATTAGGTGTATTGACTGGTAATGGTACTTCTCTAGGCATTAATAATAATGAAAATATTGCTAGTAAAACAATATTTGTTAAAGTTTTATTAAGACAGTCAAGATTATTAAATAATCACAACGTATTAGTAAAGAAATATTGTGTCGATAAGTTAGTTAAAAGTAATCGTTTCGTTCCGTTTGATTATTCATTATTTATTAGTAATCAAGAAATGCGCAGTCGCCAAGGAATGACTGGATATATTCTGGTTAAACCATCAGTATGGATATTAGAGAAAAATCCAAAAAATGAATGGGTAAAATCGAAATTATTTTTTTCAAAGAATGCTGCTGCAAACTATATTATGAAAAATCGTGATTCAAAATATCGTGGTAATTTGGTATCTATTTTGAGTGAAATTACATCAGTATGCACACATTATTTATTAATGAGTGAAATGGAAGTTATTAATTGTCGATTTGACCCAATCAATAATTTAGATGATAGAAAGACTTGGGATCGTTACAAGTTTCGCGGTTCTGTAGATGGTTTTGTGTGTCAGTATTTTTATTCATCCGATTATGAATATTTAAATACTTGCAATGATTATATCATTGATTATGGTGATGAAACTATTGATACTATTTATGATTTATCATCATCAGCTGCTGCTGATAACAATATTATTATAATTGATAAAAATGAAAATGTTGCATGCAATTTTACTGATGATAAATTAACAGTCCCAGAGATGAAATTAGGTGATTCTGGTAAATTAACTTTTCATAACAAAAAAAGGAATAAAGCTGCAACAAGTATTGAAAGTAATCAACATGATAAAAAAATTAATAAATTGAATACTAATTCATTATCTTCTGACATGGATGTAGATTCATTAGCCGATACATTGAATTCGTCAGTAAGTATATCAGATGATTCCTCTAAAAGTAGTAAAATATTGACGACGAGTACTGTTAGTACTAGAATAAATAATAGTAATATGTTGTCAGCATCATCATTTGAAAATACCAATAATACTATTAGTCTAATTAACAGTGAAACAAATATTAATTATCCCTCGTCATTTATGGATTTTTTATTATTACCACAAACTTTAGCGAATGTAAAATTAATATATGAAAATAGAAAGAATCTAAAAAAAAATATTACTATTGATAATAGGAATAACCATAAGTTGCTTGATTTATTAGAAAATATAGTAGTAGTACCAGAAGTTAGTAGTAGTGAAAATATTAATAAAAGTACTCATAGGCATCTTAAAGTTGATAGAATAGATATTAAAAATGATACTTTTTTACAAGTGAATGAACAAATTGCAACATTATGTGATAGTAATTTAATCAGTGGTGGTAATAGCACTACTAGGGTGACGCCAATTAATAAATCATCACCAAATAATTATATTCATCATGATAATTATATTAACTCTACGCCAAATATATTATCTATAGTATCTGAAACTATTCCAAATTGTGTTACTAAAATGCATGTTGATAATACTAAGAAACTAAGTATTTTTAAGAATAATAATGGTTTCACTACTGTTAATGGTAATAAGAATACTTCTGCAAGGGTAATAAAGACAGATGCTGAAAAAAATGAAGCTGAGCAGACAAGAAAAATAAATCAGCAAATTAAAATAGAGAAAAAAGCAAAAGAAGATGCTGCAGAAGCTAGATTTAAAGCTGGACTTATCCAAGCACGAGCTGATTGTAATGCGAGAATAATTAAAAAAGAATTGTTGTCTCGTAGTTCTAATACAGTTCATCAACCGCAATCAAAAGAATTACCACCAAGTGATAAAAATATTAGTAATAATGATAGTATGATGACTAATAATAGTACAAATCCAAATTCTATTGTTGTTGAGAAAGATTCATCATCAACAAAGTTACCCTCATTTTTAGTAGCACTGAATAAAATGAATACTTTCCTAGATACTAGAAAAAGAAATGATGATATTCGTTTGTTAGGTGGTAAACAACAAATTATTACCAGTACCAGTAGTAGTAGTGGAGTTATTGGTAATGATAATAATGCAGTACCGATTATTATTGATACTAATAAGAATAATACTATCAATACACCTACAACTAGTCTAATTAAGACTGTTGTTGCAACAGAAAGTTCGAAACATAGAGGAAAATATTTTTTTGTTGATGATACAGGAACAAGTATCTGGCTTACTAAAATGGATATTAATACTAATATATATAGTTATAAAGACAAAAATAATATTGAACATCAAGTAAAATTAAGTAGTAATGTGTAAACTAATCAAATAGAAGAACCTGGTAGGATTTTCATGGCTTTTAGCTTTGATTTTTTGTAGTATTTGTTCTTATTTTCTTAATCGGAAAATACTCGCGTTTTACGCGATTAACGATTAAATTATTTTTCAAAGACGTTGAACTATCGTGTTTACACGATGTCAACATGGATGTTAATGTCATTGCACTCGAGATATGGACGTCCAACAACCCCTTAATACAAAATAATATTATATAACCACCACAAATTATCTAATATTATTATATGTAAGAATGTTAGTGACGATAGTCACACTAGTTAAGTTGGAGATAATCTAGCAGAAGCATGACAATGGTGGTGTGAACAATAATCATGGTAAATGATGTTGGAAGGAGATGTGGTTATTGTAATAGGCGGAAACTTTTATAATTTGTAAATAAAAGAATAAGATATCATCAAGCTAACAATGAAGGAAACCATTAAAGTCACTAGAATGTCTAACTATTTCTCCTTCATTAGGTAAAATATCTATCTTACTTTATAGAGAGAGAGAGAGAGTTCCGGGAATTTGCCAAAATAAAATCTTCAATCCAAAATAGACTCCTATATATATCCTCCTCAATACCATCAAAATATGAGTGAATCAATTCCTCCACTAGAGGAATTGGATCGTATATATAGCTCTGTTTTGGATCAGTTGTTATTCCCGCCTCATGTAAAGGAACAATTATTAGCTAGTCAACCTCCTGAGAAGAAATGGCAACAAGTTTTACTACACAAGACAACAACAGAAAATAAAGAGGATATGAAGACACTTAGTTGGAGTGATAAAGATAGGAAACTACTAAGTGATATTCGCAAGTCAAAACAACCAGATATTAAATCATTATTACTATTAAAAACAATTTTATCAACAGCAAATAGAGAGTATATGAATAATTTCTTTGATGCTGGTGGTTGTAATGTATTAGTAAAGTGTATTGATGATCGTATAGCTCGAGTACCAATGACAAATTTAGATGCGGCATTACTATATGAGATCATGGCATGTATTAAAACTATAATGAATAACACAGTTGGTATGGAAGGTATTATTGAACATTCAAATGCAATTGAACGTATAGCTGAAACCTTACGATTTGAGTGGAAACCTCTCGCGATGCAGGTGCTGGAGATCTTGTCGGTCAGTTGCTACTACTCTGATCGCAGCACAAAATTAGTCATTAATGGTATGAAAAGGCTAGCTAAATCACGTCAAGAACCAGTCTATCATATCTTGAGCAAGGCATTAGTAGAACAAGATATTGAAGTGAAAGCGGGAGTGATGCAGTTCATCAACAACATCATCATGGGATTAGACGACTTGCGCAGCCGTTTACATGTTAGAAGTGAATTCTCAGCTCGTTTATTACAAGAAAATTTTAATACAGCAATGGAACAAGTCAACACAGATATTTCCTTTATCAATGAAGTTGGTGTGAATATAAACAGTCCCGAGCACGCCAAACGGCGGTTAGAACTAGTGTCACTACACGGTCCCAAAGCCATGACATCACTCTCTGCATTCTTAGAACAAAATACTGTTGATAATGATATCGTAGGTAGAGTTATAACCGTTGGAACCGGTAAGAATGTCACTCAATACGTGCCATCGCAAGGGCAGATGGCGTCGTGCCTCATCGCCGCCAAGAACAAAGACAAGAACATGCAAGGTACTCACTCACCTAACCTCCTACTCACTCACTCACTCACTCACTCACTCACTCACTCACTCACTCACTCACTCACTCACTCACTCACTCATCTAACCACCTACTCACTCACTCACTCACTCACCTAAGACAAAATGATCGAGATCTTTGGAGGGAAAAGAACAAAACGTAGGTGGTATGAACTTGATGGGGATGACTTCAAGTGGTGTGGAGGCCATGACCGGGAAACCGAGTTCAAAGGAGTGGTACCGATGTCATCCGTCATCGATATCCGCTACTACACCACGGATCCCAACCTCTTGCAAGCCTCGGAATATTGCTTTGAATTTGATACAAATGATCGAACATTTGCACTTGGTTGTGAGAATCCCGAGGAAAAAGACTGCTGGATTCTGGCGTTGCAACACGCACGTGACAGCGCAATTATGAAGAAAAGTTCGTATCGGCTGTTCTCGGATGAGTTGCACCCCAGTGACGTTATGTCGCATTACTCCATGTTCAAGAAACAAGGTACCTTGTATGCGTCCCTGGCGACAGAGGACCGGCAGCATATTGTCACGGCAGATGGTGTGGATACGAACAACTTCAATGCTATCTCTAACTTCTTGTATTACGAGTTACTCGCAGAAGGATACGAGTCCCGACTGCTGGAGCTGCTGCAAGAGTTGCTGTTACTGCCGCCAAACTCACAGAATGAATGGACGGCGCTACTGCGGTATGCGCGCGAGTTGCGATGCAGTAATTATGATGAAAGTTTGATGTCGGGGACTCCCGTGAGCATCCTTGAAGAGAAGCGGCAGAAGGGAGGCAGCGCCTACAGCCAAGTGTCGAAACTAGCCTTGATTGTCATGAATAAAGAAGAAGAAGTGGCTCAGTTACATGAGAAATTGCGGAATTATCAATGCCAATACGGCAGCGCCAAGCTGAGCTCGTTGTACATGCCGAGAGAGGCGCCTAATAGCGGTGATGAAGGCGAGATAACGGGATTAGCAAGTGCATTCCAGGACTCCACATCACTACCTCCTCCTCCTCCACCACCACCTCGTCCTCCTGCATCACAAGATGGTAAGAATCCCGAAGGAGAAGTGCCACAAGATCAGAAATATGAGAAGTATGAGAAGATGTTCAAAGCGGGACTGCCGGAGGGCGCCATCCGCTCCAAGATGACTCTCGACAGCTTCAGCGCCGCAGATATTGAGAGTTACCTAGCTAATCGAAGTAGTGCTACCGGCAAGAAAGAAGGTAGTGGAGCGGGTCTAGAGGATGCGAAGGACGTCACCAAGGATGAGAAATATGAGAAATACACGAAGATGTTGAAGATATTGCCGCGCGGCGCCGTCGAGAACAAGATGCGCATGGACGGGCTATCCCAAGCTGATATTGATGCCTTTTTTGGTGGTGATAGCACGAGTGCGACTCCTGCCGCGAAAAAGGATGTGGAAGAGCCACCAGCCGGTATGCAAGCAAGAGAAGCCATCACTCCAACGTGCAAGATGAAGGGATTCTACTGGAACAAAGTCCCCAACAAAGATATCAAAGTTGGCACAGTTTGGCACTACAACACCGAGCACGACTATGTGATGCCAACTGAAGTCAAGACCGCACTTGAAGAAGAATTTGCTGCTGTTGCCGTTGTAAAGAAAGAAGAAGTAGCAGAGAAGCCAGGGAAAGCCAAGCAAGTTTCTTTATACGATGGGAAGCGGACACAGAACGTGTTGATAGCCATCGGCAAGCTGCGCATGACACCCAAGGAGATCACTGACCTGGTATTCAAGCTAGATCCCGACAACCTAACCATTGAACTCACCCAGACTATCCTGGCCATCTGCCCCACCATCGAAGAGGTCAACACCGCGCTGAGCTATCAGAACCCGCAGGATATGGACATGGTGGGACAGTTATTCATTAATTTAGCTGAAATCCCTCGCATAAGTCAGCGGTTAGACTGCCACAAAATGGCGTTCACGTGGGAGGACGACTACTCGTCTGTCTCGTCCAAGCTGGGCATCCTGCACAGCGCATGCCGGGAAATCGGGGATAATTTAGCGGTGCAGAAGATACTACGGATGGTGCTGACCCTCGGTAACTACATGAATGGCGGGACCAGTCGGGGTTGCGCGTATGGTGTGAAGCTAGACACTTTACTCAAGTTATCCACGTTGAAAGGCAACGGCAAGGAGAGCAACGACACTCTACTGTCCTTCCTCGTCGCAACCATCGAGGTTTACTACCCCGAGTTACTCTCATTAACAGGCGAATGGGTGAGTATCTGGGCGGCAGCCGACGTGTCCCTGAGTCAAATCGACCAAGACATCAAGCAACTTGAAGGCCAGATAAGCCGCGCTAAGTTCGAGTACACCAAAGGTATTGCCATGATCACAGAGAAACACGGTGAGATCATCGCGGTACCGTTACAGCTGCGACTTGCAGATTTCTTGAGTTATGCAGAACCTAAACTAAGTGAGTTGAAGCAGAAGCTAGACATGGTAGACAAGCTGTGCAAGGCGACGATGGCGCGGTACTGCGAGCACTACAAGGCAGAAGAAGACGCAACAAAGCAGTTCTTTGGCTTACTATGTAGCTTTGGTAAGTCATATCAGTCGGCAGTTGATGAGTTGGCGAAGAAGAAGCAAGAGACAGAGCGAGCCAAGAAGAGAGCGACGGATTTAGATAAAAGGAAACTTGAAATCATGCAGAAACGGGCGTCGCAAATGGGTGCGTCAACGGACGTGCCGGTCTTCACTGAAAATATTTTCAGTGAATTTCATGCGCGTGAACAGGCAAATCCCGCGGATTTAATGGCAGAATTCAAGAAGAAAATGCAAGCAAGAGCCACCGCAAATGAGTTAAAAGTAGTGAGTGAAAGTGCCGAAACAAGTGGTGTTATCAAACACAAGGTTCATCGACGACCGTTACCTCCGATCCCGGGATCCGGACCCAAACCACCACCACCACCTTCTACACCACCAAAATTGTAAGTAAATTGTAAGTACATTAAATAATACAGCTTATATGTCTACATCGTTGATGGCGTCGTTGTCCAAGCTGAGCAAAGGGCTTTCCTCGCTGTAACCCTTGCTCTTACTCGACTTCTGTCTGTTGGTCTCACTCGCTATCGCACTGCTGTCACTGATCCCTAGGTTGTCCACCAGCAATAGCCCTACTCCTGTCCCTCTCGAGCTCTTCTTGGTACCATAATTACTATTTCTACTAGGTGTATTGGGCGTGGAATGGCGGATGAAGGTATCGACATGAGTGTATTCGACATGACTGACGCTCTGCTGCTTCTCGGAGAGCAAGTCCTTCTCGGGCACAGGGCGGTAGTCATACGAGTAGTTGCGACTAGCTTGTCGCGCCAAGATTATAGCCGTTAGAACCAGTATCACGATCAGAAGTATCTTGAAGAAGGACAGATGCACCTCGTGCTTATGTTCCGTTGCAACCACCACGTCGTCGTCATCTACTGCTGCTTCACTAGAGCTTCCATCGTCGGTGTTGATCGGGGTGGTGTCATCTGCCTCGTCATCCCCTTCCGCTACCGCACTAGATGCGTCGTCGTCGTCATCGAGGACGCTTTCGGTGTAGAAATCCTCCAGCAAACCCACGATGTCGACAGTGCAGTGATCCCATGCGAAGTTGTCGTAGATATACTCCATGTTGTAGTCCAAGCTAGCGGCGTTGGTACCGTCAAGAGTCTCTCTATTCGTCGGCCCCACGCCTGCCGACTTGTTGCCGGTGACGAAGTCCAGCAGACGATCGTGTTCGAAGTGACCCTTGCAACAGTCCGCGTAGTAGCTCTTCTCATCGCCGTAGTCGGGATTGTAGCAGTTAGGTTTGTCACACACATATCCTTCTTGGTAATTCTTACTAGCCGTTGCTTCTGTAGGCCAGTCAAACTCTGCAAAGCCACCCACCATGTACTTGGCTTGCAACAACTTCTCTAGATTGCCGTGGATAGGCCAGAAAGAGGGATCCGAGGGCGAAGCGGACTCTAAGTGGTCGCCGGCAAAGATCTTGTAGCCGTCGCCTTCGCACACAAACGACCTCCAACTGCCCAGCTCCTCCTCGTTCAAGTCGTCGTTGATGTCCACAAAGTGTTTGAGTTTTGTTTTGACTTCGTCGTAGTTCTCATCGACACACGTGAAGCCGCAGTCGGCGGTACCCGCGGTGATGGCGCAGTCATGGCGGGTCTCGATATCATGGCCGCGGAATAACTCTTTCAACGCGAAGGACCAAGACCGGCAGATAGTAAGCAGGTCAGAGGTGCTCTTGATAACACCCGCCGACTTCAACGGCAACATCTTATCACAACCAAATGTGCTGCCAATAGCACCGTGTACTGACGCATGCGGACCGAACGAGGCCTCGTACAGGAAGGTTGCCATGTCGGTATTATCCTCTAAAAACGAGTAATAAGCGGTGCAAGAGGGCAGACTCAGCTCGTTGCTGGCAAACCTAGTCAAGTAAGGCGATGGGTTGGTGTTCCAAGCACCGCGCATGTAACCGTAACCATTCCCAAGCTGTGGATACGCATAATTTACATCAGCGCGCAGGTTAGCCCAGCGGCCGTCAGGGATCTTGCCGGAGTCGACGCCGTCATTCATATACGTGTATCCCCAGTCGTAGTCACTCGGTGTACCCAGTGATCCGAATGTATCTGCGGTGAAGACAAAGGATTCGTTTAAGCTCTTCCTTGCTGCCATTTCTATCGTGTAATCCCAGTATGGAAGAGAGATCGAGGGATCCACCGCCTGCATCGCCATCTCAAATAGATTAGTAAACTTTATGTGCTGCGGAATAAATCCCAGACCCTCGTGGATGTGGTCTGCCTCCACCCACGCGGCGTTGAAATCATGAGCCCCAGTAAAGTAGGATGAATTATGGAAATCTTCACCGAATAATTTCTGTCCTTCTGCTTCGGTGTACGCCCATATGGCATACATCGCATCCATTGTTGCATCTAGGTCACTCGTGGTCAGTGACTGAATCTCTCTCCTCACGTATATACACACTAACTGACCACTGTAACTCCTCAACAATTTCCAGCTCTTTTTATTGGCGTATTTTGCTACTGTAATGCTATAAGTGTCGTAAGGATTGCACGGGATGGACACCACACTACTCCCAAAGGATGATTCCGAGTAGTATCCAGTATATTTATCAGTGCATTTCTTTCCACTCTCACAAGCCGTGCTCTTGATTGTATAGTTGAATATATACTCTGTATGTTTGTATTCATTCAAAGTTTTTGATGCTAATAACATATTTGCATGTGGTTCAACGACACCATCGTAGTCTTCAAGAAACTTATAAGTCAGGAATGTGGATGTATAATCCGCATCAAAGTAAGGTAAAATATCGTAGTCTTCTCGCTTCATTGTGAATGGAAAATCGTTGTCACTATCATAGTCATCATCAGCTGTGTCGTCATCACTAGTCGCCAGGTGCCTTATTTCACCTCTAAGTTCATCACTTACTGTACCTATCCCCACATGATGCTTTCTAAAGGATTCATCAAACAAAAGATATCCCGCCAGCCCAAGACAGAAGGCACACAGAAGCCAGCATCGTGCCGCTGTCAGTGCGTCTCTTCCACCCATCTGTGAGCCACCTACAGCTACTTCTGAGCGAGCTAGAGCTCTTTTTTTTCTCTTAATTTGGCTCCTAAAAAATTCAACAAAAATTTTGGATAAAGTGAGTCTTTTGACCTTAATGAAGTAAATAGACACAATTGATTGACAAGGTTGTACGTAGCGACATAAAAATGAGCGTAGAACTAGTGGCACATAGATTCTTGGTGGTGAATTGTGAGAATTCCACCGTTTGGACGCCGACAACTATTGGTGATATGATGATAACGACATTTGGTTTGGACTCGGACTCGTGGGAGCAGTGTCATATAGCTAGCGAAGAGGAATTGCCACCATTTGCTAATTATAAAGGTGTTGCCATTACTGGGTCTCGATTCAATGTAAGAGATAACCTTCCCTGGTACAGTAGACTAAAAGAAGAAATTATATTAGCGAGTGAAAGAGGCAGTCCAAAGGTTTTTGGAGGATGTTTTGGGCACCAATTTATTAGCTATGCACTTGGTGGTTCAGTTGACTTTAATATCAGGTACTTACTACAACTCACTATTTCATTTAGTCACTTTCTTACAGTATTATATTATATTTAGTCAAAAGTTTTGTTTAAAAGCGGAGAATATCTCAACAAATGACTCATTTTATCATCTTTTGAAGGAATATTTACCAAAAGATAAGACAGAAATTAATATCAAAGTAATCGAAAGTCACGGTGATTCCGTCATTGTTAAGCCAACTGATTCAGTCTTACTCGGCACTAGCGCAACTTGCGAAAATGAAATACTATTACATGGAAAGCACGGCAACCTTCTTTCCACTCAGAGTCACCCAGAATTTGAATATAAATATGCAGTAGAAGAGAGAATTTGGAAATTTGTAGTAGAAAAGAATAAACGAGTATCACCCGAGGACGCAGCGCTTGCCCTAGAGAGCTTCCAAGATTACGAACAACCACATGACTTGATTGAGATTATTAAAAACTTTTTACACTGTTGAGACTGTATATATACTACCTGATTCGTCTATTCATCCATTTCATCCTCCATTTCCTTGATTATTTGTTCGATGGTTTTCTCCT
>JACCDO011274558.1_pt1 | contig 13727 bp, 2 predicted proteins | sample 7446101 | NCBI WGS metagenome assembly JACCDO01 (sample SAMN15323440, study PRJNA562643) | freshwater metagenome | isolation source: river surface water | place: USA:Blue River Watershed | collected 2017-08-16
AATAGTGTTGATGAAAGATTAAGCTAGTGGCTTATCTGTCCTGCAGCTCTGGACAGATTTGTTGCCCATCTCCGCTCTGGTTTAAAAGTTCTAGAAATTATGATATGTGTTTAATTATTCGCCGACTTTCGTCATTGAACTTGGTAATTATGCCACTGGTAAATTGACATGCACTCATAATTTTTAGGGAAAGCGGAAAAGATCTATGCGTTAAAGAGTTGCAAGAAATTTAATGCCGAAAAATATATATTTTAAATCCCCAAACACAGGTATTACTTGTGAGAAGCTCAGGCGAGAGCTATCTTATATATGTAGTAATTAATACTTTACATACCAGAACTTAAAAGTGGAACCATTTCCACTTTAACAGATTCTATTACCCAAGAGAGAAGCTTTTGTAAACATTTGCCCCATTGAAATTCACCAAGAATATTAAATTTCACCTTGGGAACTAATCCTTCGAGCACAATGATTGCGCTCAATACGAATAAAATTATTGCTCTGTAATCTTGATTTATTGTGTAGTACGTTTGATCTGATTCGATAGCTTTGAATGTTGCAAGTGCTGTTTGCGCTGTTAGCGTCGGCTGCAAGACACCCATCATACCATGCGACAAGTCCTGTATTTGCAACACATGCTTGTGATAAAATTGCACGGCATATTTTGTTGATTGTCATTCTATTAAGTCTTAGTAATTCTATTCATGGTAGTACCGTCGGTCAGGGCTGCGCAGCCAACGCAAATGTATGCAACACTGCGGGTCAGTACTGTAGCGCGGATCTTACTTGCCAACTTGCAACTATTGGGTCGTATGCAATTGGTGATGGGCTTCAAGTAACTTGTAATACTGGCTACACTACTACTAGCGCCGGTTCGACCTCTGTGACAGCCTGCAACAGGTGCGACATAGGGTATTACTCCAGTAATGGAAGTGGCAACGGTACTGGAAACGCTGGATGTAATGCGTGTAATACTGGACATTCAACAGTTAGTACAGGCACTGCGGGCATAAACGCTGCTGCCTGTACAGTTTGTGCTGCAGGTTATGGAGGAAGCTCGGTTAGTGGCTCAACAGGTTGTGTCATTTGTAGTGCTGGGAATTATAAGAAAAGTAGCGGTAACAAAATATGTACGGGCTGTGATAGCAATGGATGCAACAATCAAACCGCATCTGACCCTGGCACGTGCGATGCTGGATTCTATTCGAATAACTCTGGCGAGGCCTGCTATGCTTGTCCCAGTGGCACCTATAAAACAACTACAGGCAATCAATTGTGCACAACGTGTTCCGCTAACAACCAGGGCTGTGGCGATACATCGATTGGATTATGCCTTGCAGGCTACGGGACTACTGACGGTGGTGCAACATGCAGTCCTTGTTTGGCAGGACAGTACAAGACCTCAATCGGTAACAGCGCGTGTTCTGTTTGCAAGCCGGGATACACGACTTCGTCTGCCAACTCTGTGGCATCTACACTTCAGCGCAATTGCAACGTGTGCATATATGGATACTATTCTTTGGACGGTTCTGGCAACGCGAGCGACTTGAATACGGGTGAAGTCGGTTGTGCGCTCTGTGATTCTAATGCGCTGAATTGTGGGCTGAGCACGAGCGGAGATAACACTTCTCCCGGAGAGTGTAAAGCAGGTTACGGCGGTAATGGGGTGACTTGCACTGTTTGTGCAGAAGGGACTTATAAGTCAGCATCTGGGAATAGTAATTGTCTGACCTGTTCAAGTAATAACACGGGTTGCGGGAGCACAAATGTGGGAACATGCAATGCAGGCTACGGCACGACAAATGGCGGCGCACTGTGCACTGCATGCTCAGTTGGCAAGTACAAGCTAGTGGCTGCGAACACAGAATGCACAGATTGCTCAGGATTTAGCTCTGGATGTGGAGCGACTTCAGCGGGAACTTGCAATGCTGGGTATTCAAGCACCAACGGTGGGGCCACGTGCACGATTTGCCCGCAAGGCACATACAAAGCATCCGGCAATACAGAATGTATTAACTGTCCTGTGGGATATTCTACAAATTCTTCTGGTCGCACCGTTGTAGCGGATTGTACCATATGTGCGCCAGGATCCGGAAGTGTGAACTCCGGGGCAACGTGCTCCGTATGCCCGGCGGGCAGATATACCCCAACGCCTGGAACGACCGCTTGCATCCCTTGCAACATAGGCACCTCCAATGTGCAAGTGGTTGTGAATGGCGTGGTTGTTTCGGGGCCGACCTCATGCAATCTGTGCGACTTAGGCTACGGGCGCGCCACAGACAATGACATCACCACTCCTTGCACGATCTGCCAACAGCTTCCGAACTACAGCTTTAAGTCCGTCAAAAATAACCTTGCATGTGGGGGTTGTCCAGCAAACTTTTTCTATTATACTCCGAATTGGGGTCCTGCTATAAATTCGTGCACAACGTGCAACCCACGTATTGAAGACCCGCAGTCGGCGGAGTGCCCGGCTGGCACTTACTCGTCTAGTTCTGACCATCGTCAAATTTGCACATGCAGTGTTGCATATGGTAGATCTAGCGATGACAATCTGAGTGTGCGATGCAACGAATGTCCTGCAGGCAAATACAAAGATGTCAGTAACAACAAGGTATGCTATCCTTGTCCCCCTGGCAAATTTATGGGCTCGCCCAGAGCAGTGACGTGCCAAACATGCCCTCTCAACACATTTTCTGTTTTTGGATTCACTGCGTGTCAAGTGCCCACTGGCCAGCCTAGCTCTCGACCAACGGGGCAACCCACAGGATCGCCTACGGGCGATCCCACACGTGCGCCCACTGCACAACCTTCGACAGCTCCCACTTCTCAACCTACCAGTCGCCCCACGGGTCAGCCCACAAGTCAGCCTTCGCGAAAGCCTACCAGGCAACCAACAGGGCAGCCCACAAGTCAGCCTTCGCGACAGCCTACCAAGCAACCAACAGGACAGCCTACCAGGCAACCAACAGGACAGCCTACCAGGCAACCAACTAGACAACCAAGTTCATCTCCCACCGCACAACCAACCGGACAACCTACAAAAGAGCCCAGTGGGCAGCCTTCTGGACAGCCCACTAGTGATCCAACTTGCCGGCCAACCGTGCAGCCTTCCGGAGTACCAAGTACGACTCCTTCCGCCCAACCCAGTGCCCGGCCCACCGGGCAACCCACCCGAATCCCGACTGGGCAACCCACTTCAGTGCCAAGCTCTTCAGCTCCTACTTTGACTGACTTGTCATTTTGGGAGCGATACATGGGCCGTCTTGTTAATACCATGACCAAAAAAGCTGTGAAGTATGGATTTAACATCGCAGGCTTGCCGCACTATCCGCAGCAGATTTTCAAACAACTGGACGTGTATGATGGTTTCAAGCCCAACCGAGGCGAAGGCACGTGCTCCAATTGGCTAGATTACAGTTTAGTTGATTTGGCACAAGTGGCATCAATGCGCAAGCTGGATTTCATTCAATTGCTGGTAAGCACCAATCTCGGCGGAGACAGCTTTAAAACTGCGGTTTGCAATGCCACTGACCCCGGAGCTGCCACCATATTATCCACATTGATTTCATCACGTAGTGCAAATATATCTCAGACAGTTCAATGCGGTGGCAAATTTTGGACAGTGACTACCCATCCTTTACCCATTTCTCGAACAAGTTCTTCCGGTAATGTACAGCCTTTTTATGCTTCTATCTGCGTGGACTGCTTTTCAGACAACTCGTTGCGCAATGCCGCCTCGGCGCTAGCATACGATTGTTCATATGATCCGCATGGGTTATTCTTGCGACCATGCTACAATCCATGTGAGAAAAAAGGAGTGAACGCCACGAAATATTTGCATACACCGGGGGTAGTGAGGCTACTCAATGTGGTTTTTGCGCCTTTAGAACTCGTCGCGCAAATCACCGGATACGGCTTTGAAGTAGCAACGACCACTTCATTGTCTTTTCGTGTAGGACTGACTGCCCGATCAAACGTATACTGTGTTGCTTTGGACATAGAAGGTGGCGTCGATGCGCCCCCGTCGTCCACGGACGCAATTCGTTATTCCATCAGCCGCAATGGCCAGGGATCGTCGCTTGCAGTAGATCCTAGCTCAGACCCTTGGGATTTTGATGCAGATGTGCTTATTTTGGGATTGACTCCAGTGACCAAATACGATGTATATTGTATGGTAGAGTCGCGGGATGGTTTTCGAACAGATCTCAATACCGTTCTGAACGGTCGGTTCTATCACACCAAACTTACGACAAAATGCTGCAAAATCATTAACATAGTTCTGGATGCAATTTCAATCAAAATTGACCCAGAGCGTGGCGATGCACGATATCCGCGTCTCGCTAGCGTGACGGTTCAACAAGCTCCTTCAAAGTACATTGAAATACAGTTGTCAAGCATTTTTACGCCTTCAAAACCTGTGGTCATGCCGAGCAAGCAGATATTGTATTACTACCCCGAAAGAGTATTTTTCCCTAATAAGCTCAGCTTTAAAGGGAAATCGAGCATTACCACCGGAAATTTCAGTGTCGTCCCACCATTCCCATATCCGCAAACCCAGACTGTCGATTTCGACGGAGGTCAAATACAGGGTTGGAATTCTTTCAATGTGTCGCTCATAGGACCCAGCAAAAACGAGTATGTTATCAAGACAACATACGATGTGCCTCGTATAGATATTATTGATTTCAATTCAGCGCTGCCCGCTCCTAAAGTGTATGACGTTTCATTTACTCCAGACGGCGGTCGACTGGCTATCACATTCGACGTCGCGACAAATCGCGCCAAACAGCCACGCTTCGGATTATGCAGACATATCTTCAGTATAAAAAACTCGAAGAAATATTTTGAATTTTTTACATCCAATCCGACTATGTCGCCGACGGGAGTTACGCAGAAGCCCACAGGCCAGCCAACGATATCCCCAACTGGTCAGCCTACAACGCTTCCGACGAGTCAACCGAGTCGCCAACCAACTTGCCAACCTTCAGGTCAACCTACCCGTCAACCTACTACGCAACCGACGGCTCAGCCTAGCAGACAGCCTTCTAGGCAGCCTTCATCAAGACCCACGGGTCAACCATCGCGCCAGCCTACAGGTCAACCTACTTTTGAACCGACCGGGCAACCAACAAGGCAACCAACTTCGCAGCCCAGTAGAGCTCCGACGGGTCAACCGACGAGGAGTCCATCAAGAGCAAAGGTTCGGGGAACTTATTATCCGACCGGACAGCCAACGAGGCAACCTACCAGACAGCCGACTTCACAGCCATCTCGCCAGCCGTCGGCTCAGCCTACGACTCAACCATCGCTGAAGCCCAGTGGACAACCCACATCGAGCCCCTCGCAACCAACTGGATCACCTTCTGGACGTCCTTCTAAAACTCCTTCCGGGCAGCCGACTAGTCAACCAACCAGGCAACCTACCGGGCAGCCATCAAAATCTCCATCGGGTCAGCCTACGGGCCATCCTACCGGTCTACCTACATGTCGTCCAACATGTCAACCTACTGGGCAACCAACAAGGCAACCTGCAGGGCGTCCTACAAGTCTCCCGTCTGGGCAGCCTTCTGGGCAACCAACTGGCCTTCCGACTCGCAACAACATTCCTACTGGCCAACCTACAGGTCAACCCAGCGGAAGCCCTAACGCATCTCCGACAATGTTGCCTACTATTGAAAAGAACGTAATTTTGCCTTCCAAAGTGCGATGTGATTGGGCGAACTACCGAACGGTGGAAATGTACGTCTCTGAGTTGGTAGGCTTAACCGATAATTCGAATTTTCGTGTGAGATCAGGCGTGTTGAAGGCGAAGTGTATCCCCACCGTTCTGACTGGAAGCTGTAATGCAGCCGTCGATAACACCACAAGCAATGAGTACTGGCGCGTGATGTATCCCAAGATTCCAGTGGTTGTTTCTTTAGATATACCTAGCACCATTAGCGTAAGTGACCCTCTCATGGTCGACTTGGGGAAAAGCACAGGGGCCGGAGGTAAGGGCTGGAGTGGGTACACTTTCACTGTGAGCAGTTCGAATAATCCAGCTGGGGCAAATTTGCTGCAAACATATTTGAACTCAAAATCTCCGCGCATCAGTCCCCCGCTTCAAGTGCCACATAATCGATTGAGTTCCGGTTGGTACCAAATAACAGTAAAACTGTGTAATTTTATGCTATATTGTGGTACAGCGAGTGCGCAACTTACGGTGATTGATACGATTCTCCCATTTGTCACTATTTCGGGTCCAGAAGTTATTCCAATTGGCAATAATCAAGCGCTTCTACTGGAATCCAATATGATGCCAATGATGCTGAGTTGGAACGTTATAGCAGCTAGCACCAAGGATTTGACGTTCTCCTGGAAAATCCGTAACGTCGAAGATTTAAATGATGAATGGCTTAATATCAAGAACACCTCACCTCGTAAAAATGCATTTTTGCTTCCACCTTACACATTGAATCCCGGCGTTTATTTAGTACAAGTAACTGTCAAGTGCGTACCATGGAATCGCTCGGGCGTGGCTAAGGTGCATGTGGTCGTAGAGCGCGCAAACATTGTGGTCAATGTAAAAGGCGGATCAGCAGCCACAGTAGCAGTTGGTAGCTCATTCATATTAGACGCAGGCATGAGCTTTGACGCCGGCGAAAAACCCATCGACGGCATCCCCCGTAAAGACAAGCTATCCTTTTCGTGGGCTTGCGCGGGATCTGCGACAGAGGATGCTTCGACATGCCCTTTGATTTTATTGTACAGCTTTTTTAAGCCATGGCAATTGTCTGTATCTCCAAAGCCTCTTGCGCAGCGAGGCATTCGCACCACTGCATGTGTTACAGTCACTGCGTGGACGTCAAGCATTCGCTACATTAGTTACTCTGTCACGGTGACTATAATCGATGTTGACTATCCAAGAGCAATAGTGACCAATCTACGAGGTATTAATGATATCGGAAAAATTAATGGTGATGTTGGTCTTATCATGGAAACCTTAGTAACACGTTTTCCAACAAAAAGCGCAACTTCGAAACAAGCCGTTCAATTGACATGGGTTCTGGATGGCCCAGACGCCGAAGGGATAAGCATTGGAGATATAAGCAACAGCGATGTTACTACGATGATGCCTCAATTACCACCTACACATCAAGGTTTAATCACGATACCTGTAAACTTTGTGATATCTCCAAATACGCTGCCGCAGGATAGATCCTTCGCTCTGCAATTGCGAGCTACTATTTTAAACCCAAATACCATTGCCGCAACGTCGGAACAAATTGCAATAAGTCCCTCTATAGCAGCCATCGCCATTATGGTTAATGATCCACCTAATCCAGGTACTTTCTCCGCACTTCCGGAGGTAGGGAACGAAATTACAAGTGTATTTAAGCTCAGTGCTCTGGATTGGAAAGATTTGGATCTGCCGCTCGCCTATCAGTTCGGTTTTAGTAATTTAGATGGCAGTTTCCAAGCTTTGAGCTTGCTGAGCCCTGAAACTACATTAGCTACTGGGCTACCATCTGTAGGCATTTACGATGGAAGAGGATACCGTACGGTGTTACTCTTAAATGTCGCGGATGTTTATAACGCCAAAGCGGTGGCTTCTTTTCGCGTAGTTGTGAATCCAAATCCCACTTCTAGTAATGCTGCGGCAAAGGCGCTCGTTAAAATACTAAAAGATATAGACCTGGAAGATACGCAGTCCCTCAAATCAGTGATTGGAGTGGGAGCAGCCTTTTTGAATAGAGTAAATTGTACGAACCGTGACAAAGCATTCTGCTCCAAATTAAATCGCTTTCAGTGTACCACAACACCTTTGACATGCGGACCGTGTTTTGATTATGTTAATTATATCGGAGAGAGTGGACATAAGAATAAGAAATGTCATCTATTGGACATGTCAGATCCGTTAATCGCGACACATTTGACTGCACCACCTACACCGTTCAACACACCTAGTCCCACTCAAAAGCCTACCTTTACTGTGCAGCTTCCGAAGCCTAAACTTGCGCGCAGAAGTTTATTAAATACATTTTATCCAACATGTCAGCCAACTGGAAAACCCACTCTTGTACCTTCAGGGCAACCCACAAGCTCCCCCTCCGTGCCAACTTCGCAGCCGACCACTTTACCCACTGCACCAACAGGACAACCTACTGGACAACCGACCGGGCTGCCAACATCCTCTCCGACTAATCCCACAGGGCAGCCTACTTCGCAGCCCTCCCGACAGCCCACGGGTCAGCCAACTAGCAAGCCTACGAATCCCACCGGCCGGCCTACTGGGCAGCCTACATTCAGTCCCACCGAGCTAGCATGTGGAGGTCGATGTGCCCCGTGGATGATTTGCTCTGTAAGCAAAGGCCTTGGAGTATGTTTGAATCCTTTGTTAACTTGTCCGAATGATTGCTCGGGCAATGGAGAATGTAAATTTGTCGACACTTCTCTTAACAAGCAAGTGCCTTCATGCCGCGTGGCCGAGCAAGGCTGCTACAGTGTGTGCAAGTGTTACTATGGCTATTTCGGCGAAACTTGCGAAATCGTAGGTAAAGAGCAGTATGATTTGATTCAAACATCTCGCAACATGCTTGTCGATGCCCTCGCTATCGTCGCCCAGAACGAGGTACCGAGCCCGGACGCTGTGCAGGCATGGTTGTCAACTTTGAATGCGCTCATTGTGAGACCGTCAATGATTCACCCTAATCGCAGTAATGCAATTTATTCCACGCTCTTGAGAGTTTTGGATGAAAGTGGGAAATTAAATATTCCATTCCGAAGACTTGACGGCATAGAGCTGGCTATCGAAGCACACCTGAAGACATCGATACCGGCAGTGGAGCCTGATTGGTCTATCGCCCCGCTGCATCACACGAGACTTTTGCAAGCAGCAAATGCTACAATTCCAGCAGCAATAGGAGGGGAAAGCGTATCAACATATGCGCATCGCACAGAAGATGTGATCGGACGCGTCTCCGAGCTCATCGCTTCACAAATGACGGACAGTGACCCTCCGGTGACGTTGATCACGTCTACCTTTCGTCTGAAGGTAGTAAGTATGCTGTTGCAACGCAAGGCAGTGGAGATGGATGCATTTATCAAGCAAGGCGGGAATGCGGGTGATAGCGGAGATCCTTTGACTTTTACTTCGGCGCGCACGCTGTGGGAAGCTGCCGTGGGATTGCCAGAGTATGCGCTCACACTCCTCGACCGCAACTACTCTTCTTTCAAAAGCTCAGGATTGGTGGGTTCAGTTTTCATCGCATCGATAGATCATGCCATGTACAGAAATCCTGAGCTCACCTCCGAAGCATTGTCAATCGGTTTGCTAAATATACCATGTCCTGCACATAGCGGATGCAGATACAAACTGGGATTGTGGCATAGACGGCCAGTGAACCTAAATCGGCTTAATTTAGCAAAAAATGCATCATTATTTGTTCCGGGTATCACGCCAACCAATTTTTCGTTCTATTGCGAACAGAATTCACATAAAAATCAAACCTTCGTCTGCCCTAATGGATCGATTAAGCATGTCAAATGCACCGGAACGGAAGGCAGTTTCACCTGGGATTGTCCCCATATTATTCCCACTTTGGAATGCGGTATATTAGATTCGGTTGATAATGAGCTATACTTGAATCTAGCACCTACTGCAACTTGTAGCCCTGTAGATATTTTGAATAGTAACATGAAATGCGACTGCACTGCCGCACCAGTTGCATCGCGGCGCCTTTTGCCGGAAATAGACTCCCACGAAAAGCTTGATAAAATTGAGATGTCAACAGCGCGCGAACTGACATCGCTCGAATTGAATCTGTTTACTATGAAGCATACTTACATTTCTCGCCTCGATCCAATCTTTTTCCCAGGTGTTGAGAAATTCATTCCATTTAACGTTTTTTGGACGCCTCAATACGATTGGACCCTCTCTTGGGTGGGTGGCGGCATTGGATTTGGTTTTATTGCATTAGCATGTATGTCTTACATATTCCGTAATTTTAACGGTAAACTTACGAAATTAAGCACAGGCAAAAAAGTAGAGCCGAATGTCGAGGTTATCAAAATTGCTCCTGCAGAGCCCAAGGTGAAGGTGCGTCCGTCCTTTGCTCCGCAATACAGAGGTAAGCCTATATCTTCGCCATCAAACACCATGAGTGAAGTGGAAAAGGGGACATCAGATATTAATGAACGGAAACCCACTGTGACCTTGTATTCCGCCCTGGATGATGCTCTGCCCCGAATTCTCAGCGAGAGAGGATTCATTTCGCGTTTAGTTCACGAATTTTGCGTTCATCATCGGTGGCTGTCTTTATTTTACCATCCTCTAAAAGGCTTATTATTGCGCCTTGGAGCTCCAGTTACTGAGCATCACAATGTGTATCTATATTCGCGGCTGTTAGCACTGGGTTACCACGTTTTCGTGCCTTTTTTTTGCATCGTAGGAGGCTACCAATTTCTGGACACGGATGATGGTACATGCGAAAGTATAAGGCATGAAAAGGAGTGTATTGTGGCTCCATCCTATCTAACAACTGGGGTGTTTGGGTGGCAAAGTCGATGTTTATGGACAGATAATGTCTGCGTTCCGCATACCCCAATTTCTGCGATAGATATTATTCAGGTAGCCGTTTACGCGGTAATATTGGGCACTCCCGCTGCCACAATCGCTGAATATATTATGCTGCGCGTGGTGGGGCTACCATATGTTTACGTGCCTCCATCTGTGCAATATGGACCCGCCAACAAGCTCAAGCCAGGTACCCTGTGGGGCGGCACCGCGGAAGACGCCCGACGCCCAGTGCAGCGGAAACCCGACTCCCGGAAAGTTCATGTTTCAAAAATGAATAAAGAGTTAGCCAATAAAAGATCGATTATAGTGCCTTTTCATTTCCCAGAACAGGATATTATTGCTTATCGTCAACACCGGCTTTATGAACTTCTAGTCGCTCATGCGCGTGACGTACGCAGCGACCACTACAACATCTTCTACAAGTGGTGGGGACTAGACCATCGCGCGGGATTTCTCGATCCGCGCAATCGCTTGTTGTACTTTAATAGTAATGATTATATTAAAAACATGCTGCTGGACACCCGTCGGCGTGTACTAGAGGAAAGAGCAAAGTTTGTGCACTTATACAGAACTCGTGAAGAACGAAACAAACGCTTACTTTATTTGTTCGTGCGAGATTTCATGGGTTTTGACTACACTAAAAACATCATGGATGCTAAGGATTTCCGCGATAGTGTATGTCCTGTCAATGGAACACAGCGCGAGGTGGCGTGGGTGTTCCTGGCGCTCTTCAATGCGGGGTTATGCTTCGCCACGTATAAATTTTTCACCAGTCCAGGCTTAACACTGCGGAGACAAGAAAGTATATTCTTGTCCTATGTTGTTTGGCTTATTATTGAGGTTAGTTTTGCGTCTTCTGCGACAGCATTTACACAGCATGTATTGCTGCCTTGTTTGGCGATGCACGATGTGGGACATGCACGAACTTTGACTCTGCGCGCCTTGCGAGACATCAACAAGGCGGAGAGAGAAAAACGACAGTTACGTAGACAGCAAAGGGCGCTTGAGAGAGCAGGTTCGAAAGCAGACATAGAGGAAAAGGATGAGGCCGACGCGCAAGTACGCTCACCCAACCGCACCATGGGGGTCATGCTAAGGCAAGCACTGTTGAAGCAAAAGTCGGAGCAGCAGAAGATGAGCGGTCTGCAGCTGACCATTCGGGATGTGGCGAAAGCAGCGGCATTGCAAGCAAATTTATCTCGCTTGGAGCGTCGAGCTGAATTCAATGCGCCAGATTTCTTCTTCGTGTCCGTCCAACTGGCGCCGTACTTCCCTGCGGAGTCCAACGCCCCCGTCCTCGAGAAGTACGCCTCCGAGGACCCTCCTCGCGCCATGCGCATTTATAAAAGCAAATTTGATGGTCAGCCAGCAGAAGATTCGACCAATACACTTTATTGGCTGTGGTATGTATTTTCGCGTGTGTTGTCGGAATTGGCTCACTCGCCGCGCTATTGGTTCTCGCTGCCCGTCCTTGTACAAGACGTATGCATCAACCTCGCGATCAACGCCTTTGGAGCTTACTTCACCTTAGGCATGGTTATTTTATATAAAATTAATCCTATTTGGATTGTTGTGCCTATAGCAGTTATCATAGTAGTCGCACACTTCCTGTTGTATGCCGGCAAAGGAGCCATCCTGATGCGGAAGGCCACTTACCGTAAGCGCAATGATGTGCAACTAAAACGCCTTCAAGATGGCATTGAACCTGAAATTATTGAGATTGCAGAAAGGCTTAAAGCCATCAGTCGCAGGAAGCTAAACGCGACGACGATCACGGAAGATGGTCGCACCCTAGAGTTGGCTGATCGCGCTTCCATTCTTGCCGCTCGAAAGTTGCAGAAGGAACGACGATTGCAGGAACTCCTGGCAGCTGCACAAGCTAGAAAGGAAGCAAAATTGAAGAAAAAGCTTGAAGCAAAGGCTGCTGCAAGAGAAGCGAAGCGCCAGGCGTTGTTGCAGGAAAAGCGCTTGGTCAGAGAGGAGACCAGAAGATTGAAACGCTTGGAGCGCGAGAAAATTCGTGCCCAGAGAAGAGCTGGGGTTTACGGTTCAGACATTCAGGAAAAAGAAAGGGCGGCGGCAGAGGAAGAGAAGGCAGAGCAGGCAGAAGGAGATGTGTCAGATGTCGAAGTCTCTGACGATCCTGACGAACAGGGTGGTGTCGATTCGGATGACGAAACCTTGAAATCGGAGATTTCCCTGCTCGAAGAGGAATTCTTCGACGTAGATGACGACGAGGTACGTCACCAAGAACTTGCTAAGCCTCTTGATATTCCTGATTCAAGCTCTCAAATGCAGGCGGTTTCTCAAAATGCTGCAGATAAAGAAGCTGAAGCGGAGGAAGACCTTCTGTCTGATTCTGTATTGGAGCTTCGTGAGCCAGAAGAGAGTGATCTGACTAAGTGAGCTCAAAAACAAATAATTAAATGAAAATTATGTGCAAATTATAAGCAAACAAATAATCAAACTGATGTGTTCTTCGACTTTAAGTATTCCGTCGGAGTCATCGCATTTATTCTGTCCACAGCATGTAATGATCCACCAGTACTCATTTCATCCCATAATGCTTTATATACCAGTCTCTGGCGCATGACTGCATTTTTCCCTTCAAATGCTGCAGAAACTATCTCCACTACAATGTGGCTACCATTGGGGTCATCGTGTTGACCCTTCACTTGTAGGTGCGTTGGGGCCAAGGCTCGGGTAAGCTTATCCTCGCAGCGCCCCACAATTGTATTTCCGTCGAAATGACTTGCTCCACTACTGCTTAAAGATCTTACAATTGCGGAACGCGCATTTAATGCTGTGATTTCATGGCTTGCTCGCGTGACACGGGAAGACCCTGAAGTGTGCGCATGAAGAGGAGAACATGCCAATATTCTGGATACACTGCGACCTAAAAATTTAACGAAAGACCTATTTTGCATTTAAGTGCGAATCGCTTATCAACACAAGCAAACGTGTTAGTTCTTTTCCGGCAAGGGTTGGAGCAGGTTTGCGTTTTTAAATTTCGGAAAAGGTTCAAGTAAAGAAGGAGAGTTAACACATTAAAACAACTCGACGGGCTATACACTGGAGATATAAAGTTAAAGATGAAACTACTTTTTCTAATGTGCCTAACTTCAGCTTAGATTTGAATTTATAGATCAATATAGCGAGAAAGACT
>JACCDO010146583.1_pt1 | contig 13725 bp, 15 predicted proteins | sample 7446101 | NCBI WGS metagenome assembly JACCDO01 (sample SAMN15323440, study PRJNA562643) | freshwater metagenome | isolation source: river surface water | place: USA:Blue River Watershed | collected 2017-08-16
CCCACGCCTTGCGAAGTAATTTCTTGCGCTTGTAGGAAATTCAAACGCGACTTTGTCTTCGGAAAGCGTAACCAGCACAAGCCATTAAAAAAATCATGCAAGTTATCCCGAGTAGGAACGCGCTTATGCAAATAAATAAAAGACTCATAAGCAATATCGGTTGGCAGTTCAGTCTGAGAAACAAATTCCACCGTACCCCGAGAGCCAAGAGTGACAGGGACACTGGCTTGGGCGATTTGGCGAGCGAAGCGAGAATGAGCCCAAACAGGGTCGCCCTCGCTCTTGGCGGTATTCGCCGGAGAAATATCCTTTAGTAGACCAGTAGATCCACTTGAATCATTTGCAAGTAGAGATCTATGGACAGCATTCAATGCAGAACAAATATTGTCATGCTCTGCGACAAGTTCAGAAGTAAGAGAGCCAAGTCCTCGCCACCCAGCAAACCAAGGCTGAGCCCAATCAATGCGCTTTAAACCAAACGCCAAGGCAAAGACTCACCACTGCGCAGCGGCTTTAACTGCGCATCGCCAAATGCAAAACTCTCAGGCGGCGTCCAACTTTCCCTGCGCAAAGTGATTGCGCCCGTATTGCGCGGCAAACCGTAAAAATCTGCGCCATAAAAACTCGCAAATCCTTCGAGCTTGTCCAAGGCATTCACCTGATCAAACGCCTCCGCATACATAGGCATCGCCGCATGAGCCGTGTAGCATCCTGCACACCCACTGGCATGCTCTTTTAAATGCGCTGGGTGCGGCGCGCTGTCTGTTCCTAAAAAGAATTGCGGCAAACCACTGGTAGCCGCTTTCACCAAAGCTTGACGATGTGTTTCGCGCTTCAACACCGGCAAACAGTAAAAATGGGGACGCACGCCGCCCGTAAAAATAGCATTGCGGTTATAGAGCAAGTGGTGCGCGGTGATCGTTGCGCCCGTATGCGTTGCGCAACTCTCCACATACTGAGCAGCCTCTTTAGTCGTGATGTGCTCGAACACAATTTTGAGTTCAGGAAAATCTTTGCGCAATGGAATAAGTTGTGTATCGATAAACACCGCTTCGCGGTCGAACAAATCGATGTCTTGTGAAGTGACTTCTCCATGCACCAGCAATAACATGCCAGACTTTTGCATGGCTTCTAGCGTTTTGTAGATGTGGCGCATATTCGTCACACCCGCGTCGCTGTTGGTCGTAGCACCTGCGGGATACAACTTGGCGGCGACAACGCCCTCTTCTTTGGCGCGGTAAATTTCTTCTGGTGCTAAGTTATCTGTCAAATAAAGCGTCATCAAAGGGTCGAAATTTATGCCCTTTGGAATTGCGGCCTGAATACGCGCTTTGTAGGCAACAGCTTGCGCGGCCGTCGTGACGGGCGGCTTGAGATTGGGCATGACAATCGCACGGCCAAACTCGGCGGCAGTGTGCGGGACCACAGTTTTTAAAACATCGCCATCGCGTAAGTGGACGTGCCAGTCGTCAGGACGGGTGATGGTTATTTCATTCATTGGTAAATGCCGCCTCAATGCTGCAAGATTTTGTTTAAAAACTCTTTGGTACGCGGTTGGCGATTTTCTGGATGGTTGAAGAATTCGACTTTGGTGCAATCTTCCAAAATCCTGCCACCAACGTCCATAAAAATAACGCGACTTCCCACCTTCCGAGCAAAACCCATTTCGTGGGTCACGCACATCATGGTCATGCCTTCGTTGGCGAGATCGACCATCACATCTAGCACTTCGCCGACCATTTCGGGGTCAAGGGCAGAAGTGGGCTCGTCAAACAACATCACGATAGGGTCCATGCTCAAAGCGCGGGCAATGGCAACGCGTTGCTGCTGACCGCCTGAAAGTTGACCTGGGAATTTGTCTTTGTGGGCCATCAAGCCCACACGGTCCAAGTATTTCAAACCACGTGTTTTGGCGTCGTCCATCGTGCGACCCAATACTTTAATTTGCGCCATGGTGAGGTTTTCAGTAACAGAGAGATGTGGAAACAACTCAAAATTTTGAAACACCATGCCAACACGGCAACGCAGTTTGGGTAAATCAGTGCGTGGGTCATGCACAGCCACGCCATCTACAAAAATCTCGCCTTGCTGGAAAGGTTCCAAAGCGTTGATGGTTTTGATGAGTGTGGATTTGCCAGAGCCTGAAGGGCCACAGATCACCACTACCTCACCCTTTTGTATGGTGGTGGAGCAGTTGGTCAAAACCTGCACAGGGCCATACCATTTAGAGACGTTTTTTAATTCAATCACAGAAATCTCCTAAGCCTTAGCGAACAATCGCCATGCGCGCTTGCAAGCGTTTGACAACCGTCGAGAGGCTAAAACAAATCACAAAATAGACAACAGCTGCCAAGATGTAGACCTCTTCCACACGGCCGTAAATTTTGCCTGCGGTCACAAAGCCTTTGAGTAAATCGTAAGCTCCAATCGCATAGACCAGCGATGTGTCTTGGAACAACACAATGGTTTGGGTGAGCAAAACCGGAATCATGTTGCGAAAGGCTTGCGGCAAGATGATGTAGCGCATGTTTTGGCTGTAGGTGAGGCCCAATGCCTGCCCCGCCATCACTTGTGAACGCGAGATTGACTGAATACCCGCGCGCATGATTTCGCTAAAAAATGCCGCCTCAAACACAATGAATGTCACCAACGCAGAAATCTCCGCGCCAATCGAGCGGCCAATCAAAAACGGGATGAGTAAAAACACCCACAATATCACCATGACCAAAGGAATGGATCGCATGCCGTTGACATAAATTTGAGCGGGCCACACTAATATGCTGCGACCAGACAAACGCATGAGTGCCAAGATCGTGCCAAACACAATACCGCCAATCGTGGCGATCACGGTTAGCTCAATACTGAACAACAGACCTTTGAGGACAAACTTGTTGAAGATGTCCCAATTTAGAAAAGCAAAATCTAGGGAGCTCATGCTCAGTGCCCCCCGCCATTTTGACGCGCAACCACGACACCGGGGATTTGTAATCGCTTTTCAACAAAGGCCATCACGCGGTTCACTGTGAGTGCGGAGAATGCGTAGAGTGCAGTCACTACTAAATAGACTTCAATGCCCCGCGACGTTTCTTCTTGCACCTGCATGGCGTACATGGTGAGTTCGGCAATCGATACCGCAAACGCAACCGAAGAGTTTTTCAACAAATTCATCGACTCACTGGTCAACGGCGGCAAAATCATGCGAAACGCCATGGGCCAGAGCACATAAAGGTAACTTTGAAATGTGGTGAGGCCCATCGCCATCGCAGCGTAGCGTTGTCCGCGCGGTAAGGCTTGTATACCTGCGCGAACTTGCTCTGCAATACGCGCAGAGGTGAAAAAGCCTAAGCCCAATACGACCAAGGTAAAACCAGGCACTTGTTGAAAAGCAGGAATCACTTTGGGCACCACGAAGTACCACAAGAATATTTGAACCAACACGGGGATGTTGCGAAACAACTCTACCCAGGCTGTGGCGAATTGAATGAAGAATCGGTTGAATGGTCTGTCGTCTGGCAGGGTGCGCAAAGTGCCCATCAAGGCGCCTACCATCATTGCCACTAACCAAGCACAGGCAGCAACAGAGAGTGTCCAACCCCAAGCCTCGAACATCCACTCAAGGTAGGTTCTTCCGCCGCCGTCGTCTTCTAAAAAAACCTGCCAGTCGAGTGCCATTCTGTGACCCTAAGGTGAGCCCTACTTATTTACTTACGAATTTGATGATGTTAACTTACGAAATGCAAAAGTGCATTCTATTTTCTTAATTCTTTCTAAGCTGCGTTTTAGAGTCAATTACGCTGGTTTTTATGCGGTCGTCAAAGAAACGCTTGCGCTTAATTCGTCCCAGGGAGCAGACAACTTGCGGCCGTCACGGATCAATAGACCAGCCGACTCAAGAACGCTTACATCATGGTGCACATTTTTATAGTCACGCTGAAGCGCCAGCGCCAAGGATTTCACACTTTCTGCACCATGTTGACGGACAAATTTGAGTAAATCTAAGCGACGTGGCGACAACGTTTCCAACATAGTTTGGACATTCAAGAAAGTGATGTGAGATTCGTCAACTTTCTTGCCCGCAACAGCTCTATTCCAAGCACCCGCAAAGCGCGTACCCATTGCTGCAAGGCCATCCACATGGATTTGTACTTTATTTGTTTTGCTCATTTCTTACCCTTTCTACGTCTGAAAGAAAGTCAGACACTAATTTTTCAATCGAGGTGAACTTGTATCGCTTCTCGATATCCAGAATATGCTTATGGTCCCCTTTGCCACGCTCGTTGTCGTAACCAACAAGGCGTTGACCACCGCGACCAAAAAACAACCTGTATTTCAGACCATGCGGCCTTTCGATACTTACTTGGGGAAGTTGCCAAATAACCATTTCAACAATAAATCCATCTGGCAATAAGGTCTTGTCATAGAAAATTCTTACTGCCTTCATATGGCTAGTCTAGCCATATTATTTTAGGGTGTCAAGCACCATATTTTATATCTTTGCTTTAGCGACTATTAAATCAAGTCCATCAAAAAGTCTGCGAACAAAACTTATAAGTCACCTGCACAGATTGTGCAGATGACTTGCGTACATCATTACTTCTTAGCGTATTCCTCAACCGGCTTGTCATTAGGCGTTGCCCAAGCAGCCTTGGTGAAGTCGCTGGCTGGCAATCCTACGCGGGTGTTTTTAGGAGGAATGGGTTGCACAAACCACTTGTCGTACAACTTAGCAAGCTCACCAGACTTAGCCAAAGCGTTGACTGTGTCGTCTGCTAATTTCTTGAACGCTGGGTCGTCTTTACGAATCATGATGGCGATAGGCTCAACGCTCAGCACTTCACCCACAATTTTGTAGTCAGCAGGTGCCTTAGACAAGGCAATATTGCCCGCCAAAATTTGCCCGTCCATCACGAAGGCGTCAGCACGGCCAGACTCAAGCAACAAGAAGCTGTCTGCGTGGTCTTTGCCGAAGACTTCTTTGAAGTCGACACCAGTTGCTCGCTCATGCTTGCGTAAGAGCTGAACTGAGGTAGTGCCTGTTGTAGTAGCGACGTTTTTACCGTTGAGCTGGCCGATGGTTGTGATGCCTGAGTTGGCTTTTACGGCAATACGTACTTCTTCTACGTAGGTGGTGTTTACAAACGCTACGTCTTTTTGACGGGCGGTATTGTTGGTGGTGGAGCCGCACTCAATGTCTACCGTACCGTTTTGAGTAAGGGGAATGCGGTTTTGTGAGGTGACAGAAATGTATTTCACTTCTGACTTCTTACCAATGGCTTTGTCGAGGTTGTCGATGATGCGCTGGCAGATTTCGACGTGGTAGCCAGCGTATTTACCGTCGCCTAGGGTGTAGGAGAGTGCTCCTGAAGAGTCTCGGACGCCCATGGTGATGGTGCCGGAGGTTTTGACTTTGGCTATGGTGTCGTTGGATTGGGCGAATGCGCCACTTACCACCGTTGTTGCGATTACAAATGCTGATAAATGACTTTTCATAACTGCGTGCTCCTGATGAATTGAAAATATAAATTACTTAACGTAATTATGAATAGTTTTTTCATACTGATACCAACTTAAAAAATTGGCGTTGCAAGTAAGAGACAATTTTAAATTTATAAGGAGTAGTGATGCGTTTGACTCAATCAATCCTTTTGCAAGCAAAAATTTATATTGTTTTGTTCTAACCGCCACTCTTCAGCAAAATCTGAACTAGCATACTCTTTAAAATAAGGTCCTCCAACAGTCCAGTGAACATTTTTCACATCGATAGGCGGATCATCGTATTCACCAACAAGCCAATTCCACCGGATATCTAGTTCGCCAATCTCTAAATCATCCAACCACGTAAATCTATGTAAAGATAACGCATCCGCAGTATTTACAAATTCAGGCGTTACAACACGATTTTTAATATGTCCACAATTCCAAAGCACCACGGATGACCAGTTTTTACGCGGGTACTTGTATTGAATTGAATTCAAATATTTAACGTCATCACGAGGTTCATATGTGTGTTTTACAACATAAATTGCCTTGTTTGATTCTTGGGCAATTACTTTAAAAATTTCTGCAATGTCAGTTCGCAATAATTGGTCGCAATCGAAAAATATACCTGTACCTTCATAGTTGCAGAGGAACGGGACTAAAAACCGCGAAAACGAGAATTCGTTAGATTGCTTTGGATCACGAGGTCTATTGAAAATCCCTTTAAGGTTACCCAAATTAATTGGAACAATTGCAACTGGCCTACTACTTTGGCGATAGATAGATGAAACCATGGTGTGCCATGCCACGCTTTCCACAGGGTCATAACCAATGAATATTTTGATGACGTCAGGGTGCATATAGTTTCTGCATTTAAAATCCAAACTCAATAATTTTATCACCTTGGCGGATTCAAGTTCGAAGCGGAACGCGCTTGAGTGATTGATGAAACACCTCTGCGGGTGTTTTGAATCCCAATCGTTTTCTGGGTCTGTTATTTAATCTGTTTTGAATCATTCTAATTTCCTCATCACTAACCGTAGACATGGCTCGCTTCTTTGGAATGTATTGGCGCATCAAGCCGTTAAGGTTCTCATTGCTGCCTCGCTCCCAGCTAGCAAATGGTCTGGCAAAGTAAGCAGTGCTGTTGAGTTCTTGATCAACCAACCCGTGCGCCGCAAATTCTTTCGTTGTCATAGGTCAGTGTCTTAACCCTTACGGAGAAGGGCTTGAGGTTGCTCACTATGGCTGAACTAACCAATTCAGAGGTTTTGTTGGGCACCTTGGCAATGACGACATACCCACTCTTGCGTTCGACCATCGTCACAACTGCACCTTTGTAGCTTGTACCAATGACGGTGTCACACTCCCAATGACCAATCTGCTTCCTAGCTTCAATATGCAAGGGCCTATCGCTCAGCGGCCGTCTTTCGGGGATCTGCCCCCTACGGTCACGTCCGCCCGCATAACGTTTCCTCTTTTGTTTCTGGCAGCGCAAGTTCTTCCAAAGAGCACCGCCCTGAGCCTTGTCCGCATAAACATGCTGATACAGCGTCTCATGGCTTATAGGCAACTTAGAGGAGATTTGCTCAGGGCTCCACTGCAAACGCAACTAAGTACAGGCTTCTTCCCTTATCCACGGCTCAACGGTTGGGGGTGTTTACGGGGTGTTTACGGGGGCATTGCGACTGTTTTGCGCACGCTCTGCCGAGAACTCACAGGCTTGTTTGGGTCGATAGCCCCTAGAACCAGTATTACGAATCAATTCCCTGCTAATGGTGGACTTGGCTTGTAGGTGAGTATGATTATCCGCCCGATGATGTTAAAAACGTACATTGGACTGTTGGTGGACCATATTTCCATGAGTATGAAAACTCTGATTTTTCAAGCGAGTGGTTTGCTCAACGAGAAAAAATGCAATATTGTTTGCAACTAACTGCTCAATTATTAAACAAAAAATAGATATATCTAGAACATGAAAACAATAACTAATGAATACTTAGAATTACAAAAAAAACTTCACCTTAATCCAGATTATGGTGTAGCGTCATTATTATTTGCGCCAATTGTTGCTGAAATAATCAAGAAAGCAAATATAAAATCCATATCTGATTATGGAGCAGGTAAAAAGAATTTGCTTATAGGAATAAAAAAAAATGGCATTAAGGATATCCAATATTTCCCATACGATCCCGTATTTCCAGAATACGGCGAGCCAGTTACCTCTCAATTAGTTTGCTGTATTGATGTACTCGAACATATTGAGCCTGAACTTATAGACAACGTAATCCAAGATTTGGTTGGCATTGTCAGTAATTTAGGTTTCTTCTCAATACATATGGGGCCCGCTAAGAAAATTCTTGCTGATGGAAGAAATGCACATTTAATTCAAAAGCCATGCTCGTGGTGGCTTGCAAAAATTGTTAAGCATTTTGAAATAGTACAGTTAATGAGCCATCAAATTATGGGTAATGGTGTGTGGATGATAGTAAGTCCGAAAATGGTTGATTAAATGTAGGGTGGGGGTAATCATCCCCTAGAGCCAAAGGTGTGAGAAGTAGAATTTTTTCCAATGGAAGAGGTTCTATATGAAGAGATCGAAATTTAGTGACAGCCAAATCATTGATGTTGTCAAACGCGTTGAATCTGGCATCGGTGTTCCAGATATTTGTCGCGAACTTGGCGTGAGTTCGGCTACTTTCTATAAGTGGCGTGCTAAATACGGCGGCATGGATGTCTCCATGATGTCGCGTATGAAAGAGCTCGAAGAAGAAAACCGGCGCTTGAAGAAGATGTAACTTGAGGAAAAGCTCAAGGTGACTTAGCAGAGGTGCAAGACTTTGCAACGAAGTGGATGTGGTCTTACAACCATGACCGCCCCAATATGGCCTTGGGCGGACTCACACCTAAGCAGCGATTGGCCATGGCTGCGTGACGTTTCTACTTCTAACTCCCTTGCAAAAGGGGACGATTACCCCAAGAAATAATCTGCTTTAGCTCCCGAATCACACGCTCTGAGGGCATAGAGAAGTTAATCTCTATCCCAATCGATTCCCGGTTGAAGTCGTCAATTACATTGAGCAATCTGAACGTTCTGCCGTCTTGCAGTTGGTAAATCAAGCGCTTATGCATTGTTCAGCGCGGACTAATAAGCCACAATCAAGTCTTAATTCCTATTGGAAAATATCGTATGGAAGTTTTGATTACGATTAACAAAAGAAAAATTTATTCGATATAAATATGATTAGCTGGAATTCCATTTATATATCTATTGTAAGCAGCTAAATAGGCTTTTTCAAGATTCGCCGCAAATAACACAGAGTTAAAAAGAGGACTTTTGTTAAGATTAGTTTTAAGGAAATTTTTGGCAATTCTAATTAAGTGGGGATTATTCGACAGTTCTATTGCTTTATATTCAAAATCTGCAAATGAATTAGTAATGAAATTAGGTAAGCCACACGAAGTTAAAAGACTTGCTGTGACTCTACTCGCAAAAGACTTCCCTGTACAAGTTAATATCGGAAGTCCAGTCCATAGGGAATCACTTGCAGTGGTATGCGCATTGTAAGGAAAGGTATCTAGGAATAAATCTGCATGTATATGCCTTTCTAAATGAGTTTGCAAATCAGTTCTTTTTGCAAAAATCAGCCTGTCTGGATTTAAACCATTATCTGAAGCAAATTTCTTTAAGTTATTAACTGCATGAATATTATCATCAATAAGCCAAAGAACACTGTTCGATTTTCTTTTGAGTATTTTTAACCAAGCAATGAATGTATCTGGTAATATCTTATAGGTATTATTAAAGGAACAAAATACAAAAGAATCTGGTGGAATATTATGTTGAGCTTTTGTTGTTTTAATTTTTGAAATTATTTTTTTCGAATCATTTGGCTGATAACAGTTAGGTAAGTATATAATTTTTTCAATGTAATTCAGTTGTTCTTCCTCCGGAATGATTATTTTATCTGCAATAATATAATCATATAGCTTTGATCCTAACGTTCCAGGGTATCCAAGGTAATTAATTTGAATAGGAGCACATCTTTTTGAGAAAATGTTGCATCTTTGACCACCGGTGTAGCCTTTCAAGTCAATTGCTATATTAATTTTTAAATTTCTTGACATTAGGGCAATTTCATAGTCACTTTTGTTCGCAACATCTATAAATTTATCACATGCTTTGATTATTCTTGTTCTCATTTCATCATTATAATTTGGCCCAAATGAAAAAGCGTATATCTCGAAATTTTTTTTGTCGTGTAACTCAAATATTTCTGCCATCAAATAACTAGTTGCATGATTATGAAAGTCAGCAGAAAAATAACCAATTTTAATTTTATCATTTATGATTGGAAAATTTAATTCTCCTAGACTGTTATCAAAAGGCATTTCACAATTTGCATATGTAGAAGCTGCTTTGAGATGTAATTCTGGGCTATCAAACAGCGAGAGCAAACGAAAAGGCGAGCATATAATTTTATTATTATTTATTTCATTTAACAATTTTTTTTTATTTTCGTAATAATTTTCCCAGTCGCACATTTGCATTTTTGCGCCGATATAGCTAGCCAATAAGTCTGGATATTGTGGGTTAATTATCATTGCATTATTTAAGTCTTTAATAGCTTGTTGATTTTTCCCCAAGCTTAGAAAAACATTAGCTCTGTTATACAAAGCATCAATAAAATTAGGATTTACAGCGAGTGCTTTATCATAGCAAGCTAATGCATCAGTTTGATTATTTAACATCACATATATTGACCCAATGTTAAGGTGAGCCTCATAATACTCAGGATTTACTTTTAATGCATCCTGAAATGACGATAACGCAGAGTATAGATCATTTACTTTTATGTTGTATATTCCTTGGTTTAAAAGTAAAACTTCATCATTTTTGTTAATTTCTATTCCTATATCAATAAATTTTTTGGCTTCCTTGTTCTTACCAAGTTTTAAGAGAGTAGCAATTAAATTTGTAATTGTACTTAATCTATTATCAACGAAAGTAAGAGATTTTCTGAAGTATTGTTCAGCCTGTAAATAATTTCCTATCTCAAATTGATATAGTCCAGTTTCAAAAAAATATTTAGCAGATTCATAATCTGAATTATTAGAACTGTTTTTCATGGCTTTTTAATTTAAGTACAACAAGGGAATGAAATTTAACTACGGTTGATTTTAAACTCAATCGTTTGAATATCTTTGATTAAACTGAAATTTCTAATATGAATTAAAACTTTATTGTGACTCATCAACTCCATTCATACGGTTTTGCCGTTTCTAATGGACGCCATTAAAAATGCTTAATAGAATGGGTAATCCTCCCCTTTTGCAAGGTAGTTAGAAGTAGAAACGTTACGCAGCCATGGCCAATCGCTGCTTGGGGGTGAACCCGCCCAAGTCCATGTTTGGGCGGTTATGGTTGTAAGACCACATCCACTTTGTTGCAAAGTCTTGAACTTCCGCTAAGTCAGACCAATAGTACTGTGACAGCCATTCGTACCGCACTGGCCTATTGAACCGTTCAACATAAGCTGTTGAATTGCAACCAAATCTGACCCGGGATTTGCATCGAATATTGACCCACCCGATTTGAGCTTTTTAAGGCTCTTGTTTGGATTTTCTCTGTTTTCCCTCCTTATTGTTTTGGGTTGAACTGTTTCTGAATCGGTAGCTCTCATTTCCTGTCTCAACTATGTGACAGTGATGCGTTAGTCGATCTAGCAATGCAGTCGTCATCTTGGGGTCGCCAAATACGGACGACCACTCCGAGAAGCTCAAGTTAGTAGTGATGATCACACTAGTGCGTTCGTACAAGCGGCTCAGCAAATGAAATAGCAATGCCCCTCCAGCCTGGCTGAACGGCAAATATCCCAGCTCATCCAAGATCACCAGATCCACCATCCCCAAGCGGTTGGCTATTTGCCCATGTTTGCCAGCGTTTTTCTCCATCTCCAGCGCATTCACCAACTCCGCCGTCGAGAAGAACCTCACCCTCCGATGCATATGCATGATGGCCTGAACACCGATTGCGGTCGCTAAATGTGTTTTCCCTGTGCCCGGCCCACCAATGAGCACTACGTTTTCAGCGTTCTCCACAAACAATCCTTTGTGAAGCGTTCTGATTTGAGCCTCGTTAACCGCACTCTGGCTGAAGTCAAACCCAGACAGGTCACGATACGTCGGGAACTTCGCCACCTTCACCTGGTAACTCACGGAGCGCACCTCCCGCTCTGCTACCTCAGCTTTTAGCAAACTATCCAAGATCCCTTCAGCACCCTGATAGGCTGGTGAGGCTTGAGATGCCAGCTCTTCAATAGCTTGAGCCATCCCATGGAGCTTGAGCGATTTGAGCGTTTGAATCATTGCATTAGGCTGCATGGCGAATCTGCCTTAAGTTGTCGTATCGAATCACGTTGGCTTGTGGCTCAACGCTCAGTACCAAATGCCCAGGTGTATGCACCGGCGCAGGTGGGCTCGCTTCTGTCAAGCGCCCCAACAAGTTCAAGATATGCAACTTGCTTGGCATACCCGATTCCAGTGCCAACTCAACCGCAGTTAAGACGGCTTGTTCGTCATGGTGCATGACCAATGCCAATATCTCTACCATCTCTCGGTCTCCACCATCGCGCTTGCCCAGCAACGCTTGCAAGCGTTTGAACCCTTCGGGTAACTCTAGGAACGGCGCACCGTTGCGAAGTGCACCAGGCTTTCTTTGCAGTACCGCCAGGTAATGTCGCCAGTCATAAATAGTTTTGCCTCCATGGTGACCGCGATCGAAGTGACGCTTATGTTGTGCAATCTCTTGCCCCTCAGTTGCCATCACTAAGCGATTAGCATAGACGCGCAAACTGATCGGTCGATTGGCAAACGTTGCTGGCACGCTGTAGCGGTTGCGATCGAAGTGAACCAAGCACGTCGGTGAGACCCGTTTGGTGTGCTCCACAAATCCGTCAAATGGCGAAGGTGCCACCATAAGCATCGAGCGCTCTTGCTCCCATAACTCTCGAATCGTGAACTCCCTCTGTTGCGGATGACTCAACTCAGACCAGAACTCAATACAACGCTTCTCCAGCCAATCGTTTAAATCATCCAAACTTGCAAACACTGGTGCCACTTGCCATAGCCGATGCCTAGAGTCTTGAACGTTTTTCTCGATTTGCCCCTTTTCCCAGCCCGACGCGGGGTTGCAGAACTCAGCCTCGAAGACAAAGTGATTGACCATGACTTGGAAGCGCATGTTCACATCCCGGCCTTTGCCCTTTTTGATCTTGTCGACCGCCGTCCTCATGTTGTCGAAGATGCCACGCTGAGGCACGCCTCCAAGCACTCGGAAGGCATGGTTATGCGCATCGAAGAGCATTTCGTGGGTTTGCAGTGGATAGGCCCGCAATACAAATGCTCGGCTGTACGCCAACTTGAACTGGGCGACTTGCAGCTTCACACGCTCCCCGCCAATGACAGCCCAGTCCTCACTCCAGTCGAACTGGAAGGCCTCGCCTGGCGCAAACGTGAGAGGTACAAATGCTCCGCGACCAGTAGTTTGGGTTGCCTCATATTGGTCTTGCCGCCACTTTCTGGCAAAGGCAGCAACCCGGTCATACGAGCCCTCAAACCCTAAAGCCACCAAATCATTAAAGAGTTGGCGGATATTGCGCCGCTGTTTGCGCCCCTTCTTGGCTTCACTTTTAAGCCATCCCAGCAATTTAGGGGCAAAGCTATCGAGCTTATTGGCGACGCTACGAGCAGGATATTTGGGCTCGACCACGCCACTGCTTAGGTATTTGCGCACGGTGTTGCGCGATAAACCCGATCTTCGGGATATCTCTCGAATACTCATTCCATCTCTCAGGTGCCACCGCCTGATCACACTTAATAACGCCACGTTGATCACTCCTGTGTCTCCTGCTCAATGCTGAGTAGGACAGTTTGACTACGTGGGTCAAATTTGGATGCAAATTCCTAGGTTTAGTGGATCACTATTGGATGCAATTCAACAATTTGGCTATCACTAAATTTCGATCTCTTCATATAGAACCTCTTCCATTGGAAAAAATTCTACTTCTCACACCATTGGTTCTTGGGGACGATTACCAACAACGCCATTCCTTGCAAATTCTCCGACAGGGATTTCCCCATATAGCTAATTAAATCAAGCGCTTATGCATTGTTCAGCGCGGACTATTTATTTTTATACTCCTTAATTAAAAAATACTCAAATTCAGAAATGGCTTTGATATCTCC
>JACCDO010181475.1_pt1 | contig 13724 bp, 11 predicted proteins | sample 7446101 | NCBI WGS metagenome assembly JACCDO01 (sample SAMN15323440, study PRJNA562643) | freshwater metagenome | isolation source: river surface water | place: USA:Blue River Watershed | collected 2017-08-16
TACCCACTGTGGAGCGTGGGTTATGGCTAGTTGCTTTTTGTTCAATAGAAATAGCAGGGGATAGTCCTTCAATAGAGTCAACGTCAGGTTTTTCCATGAGTTGCAAAAATTGTCGGGCATAAGCTGACAAAGATTCTACGTAGCGACGTTGACCTTCAGCATACAAAGTATCAAAAGCTAGGGAACTTTTACCTGAACCCGATAGTCCAGTAATTACCACCAGTTGATCTCTTGGGATGTCCAAGTTAATGCTTTTTAGATTGTGGGTGCGGGCGCCGCGAATTTTTATCGTATCCATGATTTTTCTCTGCTGAACCAGTTAATATAGCTCTTCTTTATGGAAAAATCAGAACTTCGCTCCGCTTTATCTCTTGCCGGTATTTTTGCCCTTCGGATGTTGGGGCTTTTTTTAATTTTGCCGGTCTTCTCCATGCACGCCAAAGGCTTATCTGGCGGGGATCAAGCCACTTTAGTCGGTTTGGCTTTAGGGGTTTATGGCTTTGTTCAAGCTTGTTTGCACATTCCATTAGGGATGCTGTCGGATCGTTATGGGCGCCGCCCAGTGGTTGTTTTGGGTTTAGTCCTTTTTGTCGTGGGGGCGGTGATTGCAGGTAGCCATGATGATTTGTTATGGATCACGGTGGGGCGAGCCATTCAAGGAGCTGGCGCTATTTCGGCTGCTGTAACAGCTTGGTTGGCTGATTTAACCCGCGAAGAAACCCGAACTCGGGCAATGGCAATGGTGGGCGGAAGTATTGCTCTAACTTTTGCCTTGTCTTTGGTATTGGCCTCCCCGATGCATGAGTCCATTGGTTTAAGTGGCATGTTTTACTTCATGGCAGTTTTGGGTTTGGGAGCAATCTTGATTGCTTTATGGGTCGTGCCTGAGCAAGAAAAAGAAAGTCAAACACCATTTACAGCGAAATTTTCTGAGGTTTTCTTTAATCAGGACTTATTGCGCTTAAATCTAGGCGTGCTTGTACTTCACGCTGTACAGATTGCATTGTTCTTAACTTTGCCACGTCTATTGGTTAAAGCAGATTTGGCTTTATCTGATCATTGGAAGCTTTATTTACCTGCTGTTTTGATTTCTTTTGTTTGTATGGCTCCCATCATTATGGTCAGCGAGCGTCGTAAACGAATGAAGCCAGCTTTTCTATTGGGTATTGCCAGCATGATGGTTGCTCAGTTGATGATGGCTAGTGTTGATTCCTTAACTGCTCTTGGCTTATCGGTATTGGTTTACTTCATTGGTTTTAATATTCTTGAAGCCATGCAACCTTCTTTGGTTTCTCGCTGGGCAAGTCACGCGAAGGGTACAGCGCTTGGAATCTACAACACAACACAGTCCGCAGGGTTATTTTTAGGGGGCTTGTTAGGTGGTTGGGTCTTGCAAAATTGGGGTGATAGAGCAGTCTTTTATCTGGGCGCTGTTCTGATTTTTGCCTGGCTTATAATCGCTTTGACCATGCGCGAGCTATCACAAAAGGTAGCAAATCATGAGTCAGTCAAAATTTAGTGTTTCGGTACAACAACTTTTCTTCGGGAGATAAAAATGGCATCGGTAAATAAGGTAATTCTTGTGGGTAATGTTGGCCGTGACCCAGAAACTCGTCGCCTACCAAGTGGCGATGCAGTGACTAATATTTCTATCGCTACAACTGATCGTTATCGCGACAAGCAGTCAGGTGAAATGCGCGAGAACACAGAGTGGCATCGCGTTGCTTTCTTTGGCAAGGTGGCTGAAGTCGCTGAAAAATATCTCAAGAAGGGTTCTCAGGTTTACGTTGAAGGTCGTTTGCGCACACGCAAGTGGACTGATCAAAGTGGACAAGAAAAGTATTCAACAGAAATCGTTGCTGAAACCATGCAGATGTTGGGTGGCCGTGCTCCTGGCTCATCAGAAGGTGGTATGTCTGGTGGTTCTAGCATGTCAGCGCCTAAGTCTCAGGCACCTATGAGCAGTCCTAACTTAAGCGATATCGACGACGATATTCCGTTTTAATTATTGACGAGAGTGGCGGGTGTTATCCGGCCACTCCGCGTTAAAGTCAGCTCGGAATGGGTTGATATCAATGCCGCCTCTGCGTGTATATCGGGCATAAACCGATAGTTTGCTTGGGCGGCATTTTTCTTTGATATCCATGTAGATTTTTTCTACACAATGTTCATGAAACTCTTGATGCTCTCTGAACGCGATGAGATAGCGCAATAAAGATTCTTCATCAATAGTTAATCCAACATATTTAATTTGAACGCTTGCCCAATCTGGTTGTCCAGTAACAGGGCAATTAGATCTTAGTAAATGGGTAATAAGAGTTTCCTCAACAATACCAAGTGCGTCATGAGTCTTAAGAAGATCTGCTTGGGGTCCTTGGTGGGGATCAATCTCAAGATCTAGGCGGTCGAGTAATTTTCCTTCTAACTCTTTCATGCCTAGCTGACTTATTTTTTCCGGCTTGTGAAGTTGCACATTCACAGTAGCTCCTGCAGCTTGGCTTAAGTCTTTGCTGAGTAGTTGAATGAGTGCGGTCTCTGATTCAATTCGATGATTATTAAGACTATTGAGATAAAGCTTCCAGGACTTAGATTCAATGATGTTCGGTGAGTTGGCAGGCACCATAAAACTGGCTAGCGCAATTTGTGGCTTACCTTTGGCATTGAGCCAGCTCAGCTCATAAGCATTCCAAATATCAACCCCGAAAAATGGCAAGGACTCTTTGATGCCTAGCTTTGCTCTGTTATCAGCTCTACTAATTGGAAACAATAAATTGGGACTGTATTGTTGGGGATTCTCTGAGACCTTGCCCAGAGGTGCTTGATCTAAGTGACTCATGTTATTTTTTGATTTGATTGGCGATGCCTGATAGGACCTGGCCAGTTGGTGCAATGTCAGAAGCTAATTCGCAATGACCCGTTTGGTCATCAAAGAAAAAGTCTGGTTCAAATTCTTTCAAGAAATCTTTCTTGGGTAGACCGCCTAGGAACATCGCTTCATCTACTGTGACTCCCCATGCCATGAGAGTGCGAATGGCTCTCTCATGAGCTGGTGCTGAACGCGCAGTGACTAAGGCTGTTCTGATTTTCATGGGATGACCAGTTTGAGTGGCTGCACTTTGCAAGCGATGCAAAGCTTCAAGTAATGGTTTAAATGGACCGGGAGGTAATGGAATGCTGGCTTTATTGCTCTCGTGAGCAACGAATGCATCTAAGCCTTTACTTTGAAATACTTGCTCTGCTTCATCTGAAAATAAAACGGCATCACCGTCAAATGCAATGCGAATTTCATCAGGATGTGATTCAGCAATTTGTTTGCTTTGTGGATAGACCATCGCTGCAGGAAAGCCTGCCTCAAGAGTATCGCGAACATCATTCTCGTTGGCAGATAAAAAAAGATTGGCTTGCAGAGATTTGAGGTAGTGATACGGTGGACGTCCTCTTGTGAAAACGCCGCGTTCAATCGATAGCGAATTACTTTTAGCTGAGCGGAAAACTCTTAAACCACTAACAGGGTCATTTCTAGAGAGGATGACAACTTCTACATTCTGTTGTCCGCCAGTGTTAAAGCTTAATAATTTTTTCACCAGTGGATAAGCTACCCCAGGCTTTGCTGGGGTATCGAGGCGCTCTAATTGAAGCTGCATGTATGCGCTGTCATTGTTAGCCTCAAAAACTTGATTTTCTTCTTCAAAGTTAAATAAAGCTCTTGAAGAGATGGCGACAACGAGTTTGCCTTCGAGTGAGAATGCCATGCTTATGCCAAAAACAATTTGTACGCTGGATTATTGCTTTCATCCCAGTGTGGGTAGCCCAAGCCCGCTAAGAATTTCTTCAGATCCTTTTTCTCATTATTCGGCACTTGGATGCCAACCAAGATGCGACCATAGTCAGCCCCGTGATTACGGTAATGGAAAAGGCTGATATTCCAGTTAGGCGCCATGCTCGTTAAGAACTTCATCAAGGCACCTGGTCTTTCAGGGAACTCAAAGCGATAAAGGAGTTCGTCTTTTGCAAGATGAGAACGTCCTCCCACCATATGTCTTAAATGAGACTTTGCCAACTCATCGTGAGTTAAATCGATGGTGTCAAAGCCTGCTTTAGAAAATGATTTTGCAATTTGTTGGCTATCGCTAGCTTTCTGAGTGGTAATGCCAACAAAGATGTGCGCTTTAGATGCATCAGCAATGCGGTAATTAAATTCAGTCACGTTGCGGTCGCCCAATAATTCGCAAAAGCGTCTAAATGAGCCACGCTCTTCAGGGATGGTGACCGCAAAAACAGCTTCTTTGGCTTCACCCACTTCTGCGCGTTCTGCAACAAAGCGCAAGCGGTTGAAATTGATATTGGCGCCACATGCAACAGCAATCAGCGTTTTATCTTTGCATTTTTCACGCTCAACATAAGCTTTCAAACCGGCAAGGGCGAGGGCGCCTGCAGGTTCCAAAATGCTACGAGTGTCTGTAAAAACATCATTAATGGCAGCGCAAATAGCATCGGTATCCACGGTGATGATTTCATCAACCACCTCTTGGCATAACCTAAATGTTTCTTTGCCCACCATTTTGACTGCTGTGCCATCTGAGAATAAGCCCACATCTTTGAGCTCTACTCTGCGACCAGCTTCAAGAGATTTTTTCATGGCATCTGAGTCAACCGTTTGCACGCCGATCACCTTGATCTCGGGTCGAACTGATTTGATGTAAGCGCCCACTCCTGCAATAAGACCGCCCCCACCGATAGCTAAGAAAATCGCATCGATAGGTTCTTGGTGTTGTTGCAAGATTTCCATGGCAATCGTGCCTTGGCCTGCAATCACATCTGGATCATCAAATGGATGAACAAATGTCAGCTTATGCTTCTTTTCTAGCGCTAGGGCATGTTGGTAAGCATCGCTATAAGAATCACCATAAAGAACGATCTCAACAGAATTACCGCCACGATCTCTGACGGCATCAATTTTGAGTTGAGGGGTTGTTTTAGGCATCACAATGATGGCTTTGCAACCCATTTTTGCCGCTGATAAAGCAACGCCTTGAGCATGGTTACCAGCTGAAGCAGCAATCACCCCCCGTTTAAGTTCAACAGGGCTCATATGAGCCATCTTGTTGTAGGCTCCTCTTAACTTAAAGGAGAAAACAGGTTGATTGTCTTCTCGCTTAAGCAAAACATTGTTTTTTAGACGAGCAGTGAGGTGTGGGGCTAGATTTAACTCGGTTTCACGAGCAACGTCATAGACCTTCGCAGTTAGAATTTTTCTTAAATAATCTTTTGGCATCCTGTGAGCGTATCACGGCAAGAGCCTAAAATGACCAAACATGGAAACCGAATTACATAATTTTTTAGTTTGGCTATCACTACCAACCGTTGGTTTGCCAGCGGTATTTTTAGTTTCTTTTATTTCTGCGACCCTTTTGCCTCTTGGTTCTGAGCCGGTTTTATTTGCATACATCAAGTTAAATCCAGACTTATTTTGGTTAGCAGTTTTGGTTGCGACGGTAGGCAATACATTGGGTGGCATGGTGGACTGGTTGCTAGGTTATGGTGCTAGCAAAGCCCACGAGAAATTAACCGGACAACATGATCATAAGTTATTGAAATGGTTCGAGAAATTAGGTCCTCCAGCGCTGCTATTGTCTTGGCTGCCGGTGGTTGGTGACCCTTTGTGTGCCGTTGCTGGTTGGTTAAGGCTGCCTTGGTTCCCCTGCCTCATCTATATGGCTATTGGGAAATTCTTGAGATATGTCGTCATGACCTATGTGCTTTTGATGATTCCTAATGGGTTTTGGTCGTACATCGCAGATACCTTTATGACCACAATCGGGACATGGTTTCAGTAGGCTAAATAAGAATGAGGCGTTAAGTCTCATAGTCCTTTAAAATGGCGTTTTAGTTAAAGCTAGCGATATGAACGCCCCTTTGCCATTAAATAGCCTTGCAGAGCCGATCCAAAATGCTCCGCGTTTGCGTGAAATTCCCTACAACTACACATCCTTCTCTGACAGAGAAATTGTGATTCGTTTGTTAGGTCAAGACGCATGGCAAATTTTGGATGAGTTAAGGTCTGGTCGTAAGACGGGTCGTTCTGCTCGAATGCTTTATGAAGTCTTGGGTGATATTTGGGTTGTGCAACGTAACCCGTATTTACAAGACGATCTTTTAGACAATCCCAATCGTCGTAAACAATTAATCGAAGCATTGCATCACCGTTTGGGTGAGGTGCAAAAGCGCATGACAACTGATTTGGCTGACAAAGTTGGCAAATTGGTATCAAAGGCAAAAGAAGCGATTGAGCATTTCAATAGTGAATTTGATCGTATTGCTGCTTTGCGCAAAAGAGTTCGCAAAACATTAGGTAAATACACGGCTGCAGACAATATCGCCTACGATGGTTTGGCTAGAGTGTCCCATGTGACGGACGCAACTGATTGGCGTGTTGAATATCCTTTTGTAGTTTTAACCCCAGATTCTGAAGATGAGATACCTGCCTTAGTGAAGGGATGTATTGAACTTGGATTAACCATCATCCCACGAGGGGGTGGTACGGGTTATACCGGTGGTGCAGTGCCTTTGTCACCGATGTCAGCGGTGATTAATACAGAGAAATTAGAAACATTAGGCGCAGTTGAAATGTTGCAACTTCCAGGTTTAGATCAACCTGTTGCAACTATTTACTCTGGTGCTGGCGTTGTTACAAAACGCGTTTCTGATGCTGCTGATAAATCTGGTCACGTGTTTGCGGTTGATCCAACCTCTGCGGAAGCTAGTTGTATTGGTGGCAACATCGCCATGAACGCGGGCGGTAAGAAAGCCGTTTTGTGGGGAACTGCACTAGATAACTTGGCTTCATGGCGCATGGTTGACCCTGAGGGTAACTGGCTTGATGTTGAGCGTATTGGTCACAATATGAGCAAAATCCATGATGCGGATTTTGCAGTTTTCAAACTAACTTGGTCTGATGGCAGCAAAGCTCCTGGTCAGAAAGTATTGAAAACTGAAGAGTTGAAGATAGAAGGGAAGCGTTTCCGTAAAGAAGGTTTAGGTAAAGATGTTACCGATAAGTTTTTAGCAGGCTTGCCAGGTGTACAAAAAGAAGGTTGTGATGGCTTGATCACTAGTGCGCGCTGGGTTTTGCATCGGATGCCTAAGCAAATTCGTACAGTTTGTTTAGAGTTCTTCGGTCAAGCCAGAGAAGCCATCCCAAGCATTGTTGAAGTGAAGGCTTACCTTGATCAGCAAGCGAAGCAGGGCGGAGCAATTCTTGCTGGCTTAGAACATTTAGACGAGCGTTATCTCAGAGCAGTCGGTTACGCCACAAAATCTAAGCGCAATGTGTTGCCAAAGATGGTACTTATTGGCGACATCGTTGGTGATGATGAGAATGCTGTAGCTACAGCAGCGAGTGAAGTCATTCGCATGGCGAACACACGAGTTGGTGAGGGCTTTGTAGCCGTTAGCCCTGAGGCGCGTAAAAAATTCTGGTTAGATCGTTCAAGAACGGCGGCTATTGCTAAGCACACCAATGCGTTTAAAGTGAATGAAGATGTGGTGATTCCTCTTGATCGTATGGGTGAGTACACCGACGGTATTGAGTTAATCAATATTGAACTATCTCTTAAAAATAAATTGCAGTTGCTTGATGAGTTGGAAGCATTCTTCAAGCATGGTCAGCTGCCTTTAGGTAAGGCTGATGATGCCAGTGAAATTCCAGGTGCAGAGTTGTTGGAAGATCGTGTGGCGCAAGCTTTGCAATTAATCGCAGACGTACGTGCTCGTTGGTTGAACTGGTCCAATCATATGGATCAGTTTTTCCCTGGTTTGCAAGACAGAAGTTTGAGAGCTTCTTGGAAGTTGGAGGTTCGCGCTGAACTAAGAAAGATTTTTAGTGGCGTTGCTTTTGAACCTATTCTGAAAGAATGCGAAGCAGTTCATAAGCGAGTGTTGCGTAGTCGAGTATTTGTGGCTCTTCATATGCACGCTGGTGACGGTAACGTTCACACCAACATTCCTGTGAACTCTGATAATTACGCCATGTTGCAAGATGCGCATAAAGCGGTTGATCGCATCATGACTTTAGCTAGATCATTGAACGGTGTTATCTCTGGTGAGCATGGCATTGGTATTACAAAGCTTGAGTACTTAACTGACGATGAGATCAAAGATTTTAGATCCTATAAAGAAAAAGTAGATCCAGAAGGTCGTTTTAATAAAGGCAAGTTAATGCCTGGTGCTGATTTAAGAAATGCCTATACGCCAAGCTTTGGTTTGATGGGTCATGAATCTTTAATCATGCAACAAAGTGATATTGGCGCCATTGCATCTAGCGTGAAAGATTGTTTACGTTGTGGTAAGTGCAAGCCTGTTTGTGCAACGCATGTGCCAAGAGCTAACTTGTTATATAGCCCAAGAAATAAAATTTTAGCGACATCTCTATTAGTCGAAGCTTTCTTGTACGAGGAGCAAACAAGACGTGGTGTGTCTATTAAACATTGGGAAGCATTTGATGATGTGGCAGCACATTGCACGGTGTGTCATAAGTGCGTCACACCATGTCCGGTGAAGATTGACTTCGGTGATGTCTCTATGAACATGCGTAATTTATTGCGCAAGATGGGACAAAAGAAATTCAACCCAGGTGCTGCTGCAGCCATGTTCTTTTTAAATGCGACTAATCCAGAGACTATTCAATTAACTCGTCAGTTAATGATGTCTTGGGGTTACAAAGCGCAACGCTTCGCCCATGATCTGTTGAAGAAGTTCGCGAAGAAGCAAACGACGCAACCGCGTTCTTCAGTCGGTAAGCCACCGATTCAAGAGCAAGTTATCCACTTCATTAACAAGAAGATGCCAGGTAATTTGCCGAAGAAGACTGCACGAGCATTATTGGATATTGAGGATTCTGATGTGGTGCCTATCATTAGAAATCCAAAAACAACTTCTGTTGACACGGAAGCTGTTTTCTATTTCCCTGGTTGCGGCTCTGAGCGTTTGTTCTCTCAAGTTGGTTTAGCAACTCAAGCGATGCTTTGGCATGCGGGTGTGCAAACTATTTTGCCGCCAGGTTATTTATGCTGCGGTTACCCTCAACGTGGATCTGGCGATTTTGATAAAGCGGATAAGATCATCACGGATAACCGCGTGTTATTCCATCGCGTTGCCAATACTTTGAACTATCTTGATATCAAGACAGTAGTAGTTTCTTGTGGCACTTGTTATGACCAATTAGCTGGTTACGAGTTTGAGAAGATTTTCCCGGGATGTCGAATTATTGATATTCATGAATTCTTGTTGGAAAAGGGTATCAAGCTTGAAGGTGCTAAAGGTGTGAAGTACATGTATCACGATCCTTGTCACAGCCCTATGAAGTTGCAAGATCCTCTAAAAACAGTTAACAGCTTGGTGACAACTGAAGATGGCGCAGCCATTCTTAAGAATGATCGTTGTTGTGGTGAGTCCGGAACTTTGGCAGTGACTCGTCCGGATATCTCTACGCAAGTTCGTTTCCGTAAAGAAATTGAGATGCGTAAAGGTGCTGATGCCCTCAGAGAAGGTTTTGATGGTCAGGTGAAAGTATTAACAAGTTGCCCATCATGCTTGCAGGGATTGTCACGATATAACGATGATGCAGGCACTCAGGCTGATTACATTGTGGTTGAAATGGCTAAGCATCTCTTGGGTGAGAACTGGATGGCTGATTATGTGAAGAGCGCCAACTCTGGTGGAATCGAAAGGGTATTGGTTTAAAGATGATGACATCGACTAAAGCACCTATTCCTGAGAATATTGCTGTACACCAACAATCTAAAGTTTTGGAGTTGGTATATGCAGGAGCCCAAACTTATCAATTGTCATTTGAGTTTTTAAGAGTTTGGTCCCCTTCTGCTGAAGTGCGTGGTCATGGCCCAGGACAGGAAACATTACAAACAGGTAAGCGCGATGTGATGATTACTGGTGTTGAGCCGGTGGGGCATTACGCTATCAAGCCAATATTTTCTGATGGGCATGATTCAGGTATTTATTCTTGGGAATACCTTTATGAGATGTGCCTTCATTACGATGAGATGTGGCAGGATTATTTGGATCGATTAAGTGCTGCGGGTGTGGATAGAGATACACCTATGGTGAAGAATGCAGGACACTCTTGCGGACATTAAAAAAATACTATGGCACAAACACACTTTGGTTATAAAACTGTCGATGAAAAAGAGAAGGCTGGCAAGGTTGCCGAAGTTTTCCATTCAGTAGCAAATAAATACGACATCATGAATGACTTGATGTCTGGTGGTTTACATCGTGTTTGGAAGCATTTCACGATCAGTAAAGCGGCTGTTCGCCCTGGTCAAAAAGTTTTAGATATTGCAGGCGGAACTGGTGATCTTTCTCTAAGTTTTGCTAAATCTGTTGGTTTGGAGAGAGAAACTGGCGGTCAAGTTTGGTTGACTGATATCAATGCTTCCATGTTGGGATATGGTCGTAATCGACTTCTGGACAAGGGTTACCATTTGCCATGCGTACAAGTAGATGCTGAGCAAATTCCTTTCCCTTCTAATTACTTTGACCTAGCAACTGTCGCATTTGGTTTGCGCAATATGACGCATAAGGATGTGGCGCTAAAGGAAATGCTGCGAGTTGTAAAACCTGGTGGGAAGGTGATGGTTTTAGAGTTTTCTAAGCCAGTTGAAATGCTTAAACCTATTTATGACGCCTACTCATTCAAGATTTTGCCGTGGTTGGGTGAGAAGGTGGCAGGCGATGCTGAAAGTTATCGTTATTTGGCTGAGTCCATCAGAATGCACCCTGATCAAGAAACCCTAAAAGCCATGATGGAAGAAGTGGGTTTTGACAAGGTTGAGTACCACTCTTTAACTGGTGGTATTGTTGCACTACATATTGGTTATAAGTACTAATCATTTTTAAAAGAGGTATTCAATGATGATGAAGAAAAGTTTGCTTGGTGTGGTTCTTTCTTCTTTAGTTTTATTAGGTTCTTCAATGGACGTGGATGCTAAGCGTCTTGGTGGATCTAAGAGTATGGGTAAACAGAACAGTAGCGTTACTCAAAAGCAAGCAGCCCCAGCTGCGGCACCTGCTGCTCCAGCAGCACAACCTGCCCCTGCCGCAAAACCAGCTCCTGCAGCTTCTCCTGCTGCGACTCAGCCTAAAAAAGGTTTTGGTATGGGCGGTATTTTGGGTGGTTTAGCTGCTGGTCTAGGTATTGGTTGGTTGCTTTCTCATTTTGGTTTAGGTGAGGCAGCCGCTTCCTTCTTCATGGGTCTTTTGATCGTGATGGCTGTAGCAATGGTTGCTATGTTCCTATTTAGAAAATTTGCAGGTTCACAAGCTAAATACAAAACAAGCCCAGCAGGTGGTCCACAGTGGGATGCGCCACAAACTTATGAAAGACAAGAGCCTGTTGTGTCCTCAAGTTCAGCTCCTGCAGTTGAGGCTCCAAGATCTAGCATTCAAAACTTTGATCAAGAATCATTCTTGCTCAATGCCAAGAAGCATTTTGTTCACTTGCAAGAAGCTTGGGATAACGGTGATCTTTTAAAGTTGCAAGAATTTGCAACGGTTGAAATGTTTGAAGAGTTACGCCAGGATTTGGCGGCACGTGCTAACGTTAATAATCGTACTGAGGTATTAACACTGGATGCTGAACTATTGGGCATCGAAACAGCAGAAGATGTTTATTTAGCAAGCGTGAAATTCTCAGGAATGATCCGCGAGCAGGCAGATGGTGCGGCTGAATCATTCGTAGAAGTATGGAACCTAACAAAGCCAGTGAATGGTCAGGGTGGTTGGGTGTTAGCTGGTATTCAACAACTGGTTTAATCTGAAAACGATCGTTCACGCTCTTAACTACTTACTGGCCCAAGAATCTTGGGCCAGTGATCTTTTGCGCAAGCATATTGGTAAAACAATCCAAGTTAAGTTGCCCATCACACAAATCTCTTTGGTGATTGATGAGCAAGCTAAATTCTCCTTATCTAAAGATGAAGTGAAAGAAGCTAATGTGACTTTAACTATTGGCTCTGATGTTCTTAATGCTTATATCGCTGGCGGAAAAGATGTTGCAGCTCAGCATGTCAAAGTTTCTGGTGATGTTGATCTAGCTCATGCCATGTCTAAGCTCGCAGGCCAGTTGCGTTGGGAAGTTGAGGAAGATTTGTCGAAATTGGTGGGTGATGCATGGGCTCATCGAATCGTGGAGTCAGCTAAAAAGACTCGCAAATACGGTCAGTCAGCGGTAAAAGATTTGGGTGGAAGTGTTCTTGAATATTTGATTCATGAAAAACCAACCTTAGTTCAAAAAGAAGAACTAGATACTTATAAGAATAATCTACGCCAATTGCGTGATGATGTTGAGCGGATTGAAAAAAGAATTGAGCGTTTAATGGAGAAGTTGGAGAAAGCCTCGTGAGACAGTTTTTAAGATTATTGAAGATTGTTTTTACGATCTGGCGTTTTGGCGTATTACGAATTGTTAGCCAAAGTCTGAAGCCTGGTTTTTTCAAAATTCTTCTAACCGTCTTGTCTTGGTTGACACCAGGATCCTACACTCGTGGTCAAAGTTTACGCTTGGCTTTAGAAGCTTTGGGGCCCATCTTTGTTAAGTTTGGACAAGTGTTATCTACTCGTCGCGATTTGCTGCCAACAGATATTGCTGATGAGTTAGCGAAGTTACAAGACCAGGTGCCTCCTTTTTCTGAAGAAAAGTCTCTAGCTTTGGTGGAAGCATCCTTAGGTAAAAAGATTTCTGAAGTTTTTATTTCTTTTGATCGCACGCCAACTGCTAGCGCATCGGTGGCTCAAGTGCACTTTGCTGTGCTCAAGGGAACTGCAAAATATCCAGAATGGGAAGGGCGTGAAGTCGCTGTAAAGGTTCTACGCCCTGGCATTTTGTCTGTTATTGAAAGCGATTTAGCCTTATTAAGAATTTTGGCAGGCTTGGTAGAAAAGCTCTGGCGAGATGGTAAACGTCTGAAGCCAAGAGAAAACGTTGATGAGTTCGACACCTACTTGCATGACGAATTAGATTTAATGAGGGAGGCGGCTAATGCTAGTCAGTTACGCCGCAACTTTGAAGGTTCTAAAAAGCTCATGATCCCAGAAATGTATTGGGACTTATGTGGCATCGATGTCATGGTCATGGAAAGAATGCATGGCATTCCTATTTCCAGACTGGATGAGTTGAAAGCAGCTGGAGTTGATTTAAAGAAACTAGCTTCTGATGGTGTTGAGATTTTCTTTACCCAAGTGTTCCATGATGGCTTTTTCCATGCGGACATGCATCCGGGCAATATTTTTGTGAGTGTTGCCCCAGAAACTTTTGGGCGGTATATCGCTTTAGACTTTGGCATTGTCGGTGCGCTCTCTGATTCAGATAAAAATTATTTAGCGCAAAATTTCTTAGCTTTCTTTAATCGCAACTATCGAAGAGTAGCTGAATTGCATATCGAATCAGGTTGGGTACCAAAGGAAACTCGTGTTGAAGAATTAGAAGGTGCGGTTCGAGCAGTTTGCGAACCTTATTTTGATCGTCCTTTGAAAGAAATTTCCTTGGGTATTGTCTTGATGAGGCTTTTCCAAGCATCAAGACGCTTTAATGTTGAAATTCAGCCGCAACTGACTTTGTTGCAAAAAACACTCCTCAATGTGGAAGGTTTAGGTCGTCAACTCGATCCTGATATGGATTTATGGAAGACTGCCAAGCCAGTTCTTGAAAA
>JACCDO010704870.1_pt1 | contig 13723 bp, 13 predicted proteins | sample 7446101 | NCBI WGS metagenome assembly JACCDO01 (sample SAMN15323440, study PRJNA562643) | freshwater metagenome | isolation source: river surface water | place: USA:Blue River Watershed | collected 2017-08-16
GGTGATTTTTATCATCTTAAAAAACATAATCAAGATTTCACTAGAGAATTTTTAACTAAATTATCTAAAAAGAATATATTAAAATTAGAAGATCCATTAAACACAATTAAAAATACTGATGGAGATCAATTAAGTTTAGCACACCAAATATGTGCTAACGAGACCATGGGTAAAGGTAAAGAATACAAGACTAAATTTAGTATAGAAGACATAGATGCAGTAGCAGGTACTTGTGTTAATATTCAAAACACTATTAAAGAATATAGTGATATTATTAAAGTATTATGGGTATCTGATAATGTACCAGCATCATTATCCTACTTCCCTAGTAGTATACGTAGGGTAGCATTAGTATCTGATACTGATTCTACTATATTTACTACACAAGAATGGGTGGAGTGGTATAATGGTAAAGTAGACTTTAGTAGTACAGCTCGCGCTATAGCTTCATGTGTAGCTTATTTAGCTTCATCTACTATTACTCATATTTTAGCTAAGATGTCAGCTAATTTTGGAGTGAGTAAAAAGAATCTATATAAAATCGCAATGAAAAATGAATATTACTTTCCTGTGTTTATTCCTACTAATCTAGGTAAACATTATTATGGTAATATTGGTTGTCAAGAAGGTTTAGTATATGATAAAGTAAAGATGGAAGTAAAAGGAGTACATATTGTATCTAATATGGCTCCTGGTGGTATAGCTGGGTTAGCTAAAAACATGATGAGTGAAATTACTAAGGATGTTCAAGAAAACATGTCAATAGACATAAACAAATATTTAAAAATAGTATACGATAGTGAAAAGAGTATTTTAGATAGTATTGATAATAAAGAAATTACTTTCTTTAAAACCAGTGCTATTAAAACTAAAAAGAGCTATAAGAATGGAGAGGAAAGTGCACAATATGGACGCCATGTATTTTGGAATGAAATATTTGGTAGTAAATACATGATGATGCCAGAACCTCCATACGACGTAATTAAGATAAATGTGAGTTTAGGATCTAGGACAGAAATTAAAGAGTGGTTAGCAGGAATTGCTGACGAAACAATTAAGAATAAACTTACTACTTGGTTTAATACAGGTAATAAGAATAAGATAGAAGCTTTCTATGTACCAGTTGAATGTGTTACTTCTATAGGCATACCAGAAGAACTGAAAAGTTTAACTAACATAAGAAAGATTATTCGTGATAATTGTAATATATTTTATATCATTCTAGAAACTCTAGGTATATACGTCTCTGGAAAGAGAAGCCCTAGATTAATAATGGATGATTACACTTTTTAAGGAGTTTATAATGAGAATACATCCTATGTTTGAATTTGCTTGGGATATCACTAAAGCAGAAAAGGAACATGAAATTAAAAGACGTAAAGCTTTAGTAGCTGCTCTATTAATTATATTCATGTAATAGTTGATTAATTACATCTAGATATTATCTAGATGTAATAGTTATTTTTTTTTTGTTATATTTATAAAGACACGGAGAATAATAGATGTTAGAGAATAATTTAAAACTAATTAAACAATTTCAATTAAGACAAATGAAAGAGTCTTTCATTAATCAAGCAAGAAGATATAGAAAATCATTAGTAATAATGAGTAGTCTATATGTATTAAAAAAACATGGAGAAAAAGCATTTTTAGTAGAATTAATAGAGAACGAAGTTAATAATACATTAAACTTAAATATTAGTAATATAATTACTATTAAAATTCATATTCAAAAAGATAATCAGTTAAACGACTTGAATAAAAGTCATTTATTAGAAATGTTATTTTTACTATTAGATAAAGACTTTAAGATATTTACTAAAGCATTTGAAGATAATCATAATAAACTTATAGATAGTGTATTAAGACTAGATAAAATTAAAGATAAAAATCTAATTAAATTTATTTACGATTATCCTAAAAATATAATTACTAAAAAAGTAAATTCTACATTAAACGCTAGACATTTAAAAGTATTAAAAAATAAGTTTGATATAGATTTAAAATCTATTACTGATGAAGTAATTATAGTTTTAGATAATGATAGTAAAATAGATTTTGCCTATACACTAGAGACTAAAGATAAATAGTTATATATTACTATTAATGTAAAGGAAGATAAAATGAGTACACTTAATAAACCCAATACTTCAAGGAATGCAATTTATGCAGCTTATGTTTTTGCTAATAAAGCACATGAAGATCAAGTTAGAAAATATACAAATGAACCATATATAAATCATTGTACAGAAATAGTAAATATTTTATTAGAAAATAAAATTGATAATACTCCTATGATAATAGGTGCATATTTACATGATGTTGTAGAAGATACTGAATATACATTAGAAGATATCAGGGAAATATTTGGGGATTATATTACTAATATTGTAAAAGGTTTAACTGATACTACTACATTAAAAGATGGTAATAGAATTATTAGAAAACAAATAGAAAGGGAGAGATTAGCTAAATTAGATTATGAAATACAAACTATAAAAATAGCTGACTTAATTAGTAATGCTAGAAGTATACTTCAACATGATAAAAAATTCGCTAAAGTTTTTATGGAAGAAGTAAAATTACTATTAGAAGTATTAATTAAAGCGGATAATAGATTAATTATTATATTAAAAGATATAGTTGATGAATGGAATAAAAATGGTTAATATATTAACTTAAATGAGGAAATATGGATATACAAAATGAAATTAAATTATTAGTAGATAAAATAAATCAATATAATAAAGAATATTACATTGATGATAATCCTACTATTTCTGATTCCGAATACGATAATTTATTTAGGAAATTACAAGATTTAGAAAACAAATACCCTCAGTTTGTTTTCAATAATACTCCTACTAAATCTATAGGTATTAAAGTAAATAAATTAAGTAAATTACTTAAAGAAAATCACATTAAACCAATGTTCTCTTTAAGTAATGCATTAGATTTAATTGATGTAAAAGACTTTCTAGATAAATGTAGTAAGTTATCTAATATGGATAAGTTTGAATTATTATGCGAACCTAAATTTGATGGATGTGCTATTTCTTTAGTATATGAAAATGGTATTTTAACTAAAGCTATTACTAGGGGTGATGGATATATAGGAGAAGATGTATTACGTAATGTATTAAATATAAAATCCATACCTAGTAAACTAAATACTAATACTCCACCAGAAGTAATAGAGATTAGAGGAGAAATATTAATTTATAATAAAGAATTTCTATTGTTAAACAAATCTTTAAAGGAATTAAATAAAAGAGTATTTGTAAATCCTAGAAATGCTTCTGCTGGTACATTACGTCAATTAGATAGTAACGCGTCAGCTAACGTACCATTATCATTCTTTAGTTACGGTATTGGACATAGTGATTATATATTCAATACCCAATATGAAATAATTCATCAACTAGAAAAATGGGGATTACCTATAGCGAATGATTTAATTAAATTAGTAGTAGGGATAGATGCAATAGAAGAGTATTTTAATAATATTAAAAATAATAGAGAGTCATTAGATTTTGATATTGATGGAGTGGTATATAAAATCAATGATTTAAATATTCAAAAAGAATTAGGTTATGTATCTAGATCACCACGTTTTGCTATAGCGCATAAATTCCCACCACGTAGTGCTACTACTAAATTATTAAATATAGAAGTACAAGTAGGTAGAACAGGAGCTATTACCCCTGTAGCTAGATTAGAACCTGTATTAGTAGGAGGTGTAACTATTAGTAATGCTACATTACATAATGAAGATGAGGTAATACGTAAAGGTATTGAAATTAATGATGTGGTGTATATACGTAGAGCAGCAGATGTAATACCAGAAGTAGTAGGTGTTGCTATTAAATCTATTAATCCTATTAAATTTGTTATGCCTACTAATTGCCCAATTTGTAATAGTATAATTATTAAACTTAAAGATGAAGCAATCTCTAGATGTAGTGGAGAATTAAAATGTTCTGCTCAATTAAAAGGAAACATAATTCATTTTGTTAGTAGGAAAGCGCTAAATATAATTGGATTAGGTGATAAAATAATTAATCAATTAGTAGATTTAAATATTGTAACTAAACCTAGTGATATATTCAAATTAGATTTATCTACATTATCTAACCTAGATAGAATGGGAGATAAATTAGCTACAAATATATTAACTTCTATTAATAATAGTAAAATAGTAACTCTATCTAAATTTATATATTCATTAGGTATTAGACATGTAGGAGAAACTACTGCTAAGGATTTAGCTAGATATTATCAAACATTTGATAAATTTAGATTAGCTAATATAGATAGCTTATTATTAGTACATGACGTAGGTGAGGTAGTAGCTAATAGTATTTATAATTACTTTATAAATACTCCTAATAGTTGGATAGACGAATTATTAGATAATATTACGTTTGATAATAAAAATAATAATATTACTAATAATGATATATTTTTAGGTAAGACAATAGTATTAACAGGTAGTATTGATAACTATTCTAGAGAACAACTAACTAACATAATAGAGAGTATGGGAGGTAAAATTACTAATAGCGTATCTAAGTCAACTAGTTTATTAATAGCTGGTAAAGATGCTGGTAGTAAATTAGAAAAAGCTAAACAATTAAAAATAAGAATAATAGAACAAGAAGAATTATTAAATTTAATTATTTAGAAGATTGTTTTAAGTATTGTAATACATGGGTAGAGAATAATATTAATTATTAAATTTTAATAATTAATTAAAAATATCAAAAATAATCAAATTAATTACGTACTTATAATTAATTTGATTATTAATAAACGGAGACAATATGAAAGTATATTATAAAGATCTAATAGAATTGATTTATAATAAAAAAGAGGTAGAGTTATTAAGGACAATAGAAAATAAATATGATACAATAAACAATATAGAGTCATATAGACAGAAAATCAGAGCTTATGTAATTTTCTATAACTCTGTTACTAAAGAAGTATTAACCAGACATCACTATAGCCAATTCCTATTTACAGAAGATTCTCCTAGTGAATGTCTATTTAGTCTATTAGTAGATAGTAAATTTATTTCTTTAGAGAAATTATCTAATAGTATATATACTAATTACAATATTACCTCAGTAAATGCTAAGGTAGATATTTTAACTGATAATATAAATAGAACTACTAGAATATTTCATTTAGTAGATATAGGTAAAGATAATACTTATAACAATATTCCAGATACCAAATTTAAACCTATAGATAAGGTATTAGATAATTTACAAATAGTTATTAATAATTGTGCATTTAATATTAATAACTATTTAGAATATAAACAATTAAGTGTTATTAAAAAGGAAATTCGAAAGATAAATATTTTTACTAAAATAAAAAATAAAATATTTAAATAATTATTACTATACTACTAATATTAGTAGTATAGTAATAATAGTATATTTTTTATTTAAATAAATTAAATATATTATTTAAATATTCTTCTACAGTAAAATACACATCTATAGGTAAATTTTTTTGTAATGAATTATATACATCATTCTTATTTAGACTAAATAAAATTTGATTAAATTCACTACCATTATTAGTTAATATGTCTTTACTTTGTAAAATAATTAATAAATTAATTATTTTTAATCTAGATAAAGTAAGTAACCAATCTACTTGTTTATTAACATACATTTCAGGTAATATTAAATCATGATAAAATGTGTTACTATTGATACTAGGAATAGAATGCAATATGTTTTTATAATTCATTTTATCTTTACTAATAAATTCAGTTACTTGATCTACTATTGTATTTATATAACCATTATAATCAGGTAATGTAAATGGATGTTTAAATCCTATATTTGTTATACTTTTATTAGTAATTGTATTATATATTCTATTAAATAAACAAAGTTGTAGATGTGATTCTAACATATTAGGAATTACATAACTACCAATAAAGTAATTAGCTGGATATATGTTAGAATTATTAATTTGACTATCCATATATCCTTTATACATTACTAGTAATTTTGATATATTAATTTCTATTACACTAATTGTTTTTTCTTTATTATATTCTTTACCATTACATAGAGAATAACTAAAATCACTCTTATCATGAATTAATACTTTTACTGGGGATTCATTTTGCCAATTTTTATAAGTTTTATTTACATCAAATAGAGTATCTGTAGCTAATATAAATTCAGCATTATTACCTCCATAAAACACACCCCTATGTATTTCTCCTACATTAGCATTAGATGTCATTTTAAATGACTTACTGAGATTTAAAAATAATTTATCAATATTATTATAATATCTTTCTAGATCTAAATTAGTAGATACATTACTGGTATTAATTAATTTAACTAATATATGCATACCTGGTACATATATTTTATTTTGTCTATAAAATGTTTTTACTCTATTGATATTAATATTAGTAGTAGACTTAACATATTCCCATATAGGAGGTTTTAGTATACCTACATTTATAGTAGGTACTTTAGAAAAGATTTGAAACATAATTATCTCTTGTAAAAAATATCAGATTTGTTGTTAAAAATATATAATATAATTATTATATGTAAGAAAATAATCCTATACCATGTTAACACATGCGTATAATAACTCTACGATGTTGTAATTTTTTTATTGAATTATTCTAAATATTTTCAATCACTTATTATATACATGAGTGGAGAATAAAAAGATCCAACATTTAATTAATTAAAGGAAATGAAGATGGCTATTAAAAATGATAATCAAACACAATCAACAGGTACTACACAACAAGCTAATAGTAATGCTGCATTTACTCAACCTCAGAGTAATAATAGCTATTCTACAGATAGTACTTTTAATAACATATTTAATACATTCAGTGTATTCAATATGGGTAGTCAAGTAGACGATGCTACTGAATTAGCTGATGCATTAACAACTACATTATCTACTCATCTTAAATCGCCTGAAGTTAATAGCATACTCAGAAATAAAGTAGATTTTAGAATTTTACCTATTCATAAAAATAACCAAGCTTTTGGTATTCATTATAGCGTAATTATTTTTGCAGCGGTAATGAAGGGAGAAAGTAATAAAGCTTATTACCATGGTATTATTTTAGAAAAGAGTAATGAAGATCCAGTGCCAACTAGACAAAGCTTTGGTAACTATCAAATAGAAAAGACTTATACAGCTAGTGATATTTATAAACATGATCCTAGTTTTATTGCTAAAATTGATGGGTACTTAAAATCTATCCTCCCTAATAATAGTTTAGTAAGATTAGGTTTTGAAGTATTACCGCGTTTGTTCAGATATACAAACGACGATGGTACGTTTAGTCAAGAGGCATTAAGTAGAATTATACAAAATGCACAAAAACCTTTATTAATCAAAGGAGTATTTAAAGAATTAGGAATCAATCCACCAGCTATTAAACAACTATTAACAGGAACAAATGAACAATTAACTTTAGATATTAATTTTAATAGTAGTTTAGATCATGAATCTACTAAAGATATTTATAATAATCCTATTAGAGATGATATTAAATTAGTTTTAAATAAAGAAAGTAATGATCGTAGTAAATCAGTATTCGACAATAAATCTAAAAATTTAATTAGTGAAACTACTGCTTTCTTTACTACTGATATTATTAATAATAAAGTAAATAATTTATTTACTAATCCATATCAACAACAACAAAATATTCCAGTATTTGGAGCGCGTGTAGTAATTACTAAATCTAGTAATGCATTTTTAGATTCACTAGAGGGATTATTATTATCTTTATATCTAAATACTAGTCTAGGTAAAAATAACAGATGGTATTCTGCATTTAAACCAAATCATTCGTCTGGTAAGGATTTAAGAAACGTAGGAGCTTTAAATATTGAACAGAATTTAGATAATACTAAAGGCAGTGCTTTTAATGATAAAATTACAGTAGGAGATATTCTTAATCGTTCAGATGTAGATGCTATTTTCCCAGTATTTATGGGTAATGTATTCAATCCTAATTTAGGTTATGCTATTGATGTAGGTAATTGCCAATATAACTCTTGGTTGTTAGAAGTGTTCGAAGCTTGTCTAGCTGGTAATCCAGATGCTATAATTAGTGTGGTAGAAGCGGCTGATAGATTAACTAATGGTAACATGAGTAATATGTTCAAAGGTAATAATGTAATTATTCCTAAAGCAGAACAAATTCTAATGGGTCATTATCATAAAAATTCTTCTATTAGAGATATTCGCGATATTGACTATATCTATTTAGCTAATTATTTATCTACTCAAGATAGAGAAGTAATTAAGATTACTGATGAAAACAATTACGATATGTTAGTAGATTGGACTAATAGTATTAATGACATGAGTACAGATCCAGTAATTAGATTAGATGTACAAACTAGAATTATTCAACAAATTCTAGGTAAAGAAAATGTTAAGATCTCAGGTACGGCTCAACGCTTTACATTTACTGCTGATTTTATCACTGCTTTAATTAGAGCTGTTGAAGCTACTGGTGTAATGATTTCATTAACAAATGAACATTACATTAATAATGGTGCTGTAAGAAGTACATTCAACCAATTTGGGGATGCTGCTGTACAATTACACGCAAACGTAAATTACAATTCTGGTAATGGATATAATCCTAATAACGGAAATACTTTCAATAACTATAGTGCGTTTTAATTAATAATAGAGTATGGAATAAATACCCATACTCTATTAATTTGTTTTTAAATATTTTTTTATTAAAAAATATTTATTAGAGACAGTAATAGGGAGAATCATAATGGGGATATACTTTAGAATAGCAGATTTTGATAAGTTGTTAAATGATGTAGGAGAGACTAGGATATTAAACGATATGCCTAGTTTGACTACTGAAAATACAGAAAAGATAAATAAATTAATTATGACTAAGTATAATAATAACCAGAGTTTATCTAATGAACCATCATGCGAATGTGGTGAGACTAAATATGGTTTTAACTTGGGAGTAATTTGTACAGAATGTAAATCAGAAGTAAAAGATTTCTTTGACAGAGATATAAAACCAATCGTCTGGATAAGAAGACCTAATGGAGTACAAAAACTATTAAAACCAATTGTATACTTAATGTTAAGAAAAGTATTCAGTAAAAGAGGATTTAATTATATTGAATATTTATGTAATACTAGATATTCACCTAAAATAGATAAGCCAGAATACTTATATCTATTTGAAAATAATGGTATAAAAAGAGGATATAATTTCTTTGTAGAAAACTTTCAATTTATTATTGAAACTTTACTAAATGATTCTAAGTTTAATAAAATAAAGAATACTAAGTTAAAGAAAAAGAAAGCAGCTACTGTAATTAATCCTAATACTAATAAAGAAGAAATTGTAATAGAGGTAGATCCAGATACGGGATTAGACACTATTAAAGAAGTAGAGGTAGAAGAGGATGATGAAGATCTAGAGATAGATAAAGAAGAAATTGTAATAGAAGAAGATGAAGATGGTGATGAAAATACAGCTAGATATTTAAAGAATTTATTATTTAATAAATATAAAGATAAGATTTTTAGTGATTATATTCCATTGCCTAATAAAGATTTATTAATTATTGAAAATACGTCTAGTAATACATTTGTAGATCCTACAGTAATGTTAGCTATAGATGCAGTTAGAGTATTAGTAGGTATAGATAATGACATCAGGGAGCAATCTGTAAGACAAAAAGAAAATAAAACATTTAATGCTATTAGTGGATTAGCTGATTTTTATGAAGATACATTTAAAATATCTTTCTCTAAAAAATCATCTATGTTTAGGCATCATATTTTTGGTACTAGGAGTCATTTCTCATTAAGGGCAGTAATTACTAGTAACACAGATAAGCATGAATATGATGGTTTACATATAGCATGGAGTCATGGAATTGAATTATTCAAATTACATATATCTAATAAGTTATTAAAGATGTGTTGGAAACCTAATGAAATTCTAACTTTCTTACAAGAACACACACATAAATATCATGAATTATTAGATCAAATATTCCAAGAATTACTGAGCGAATGTCCAGAACAAGGTATACCTGTAAGTATAAATAGAAATCCTGTAATGACTAAGTTGTCTATACAGAAAATGTTTATAACTAAAATCAAAACAGACCCTAGAGATTTTACTATTAGTATACCCATCACTAATGTAAATCGATTTAATGCTTTTTAATAAAGGCCTATATAACAGTAATGTTATATTGAATTCTATCTAATTGCTGGAAACTCTTTAGAGCTATTTTAACTACAATATTTTAGAAATGAAATATGAATGTATAAAAATAAAATAGATTAGACAATCAGCAGCGAAGACGCTAAATATTGATGCGATATCAAGATATGCGTGACGTTCAACGATCATCGCTGAAATGCGAGTAAAGCCCTAGTAGGGAAGAAACGGTAGACTCCTAATTGATTAAGAGAATCAATCTATTAAATTAGAAAATTAGGATGAAGATATGATCTGTCCTATATAGAGATATATAGTAGCGAGTAATGTTGCAGTGTAGATTAACGACCTACATGACCAAAGAGGACTTTGATGGTGATGAAATGAATTTAGCTTTATTATTAGATGATTTTGTATCAGAATCATTTGATGCGTTATTACCGCATACAAATATGATAGAGTTAAATGGACATAGAAAATTAAATAGTACTGCTAATATACCTAAACCATTAGCTAGTACTATTGGTAATTGGAGAGATAAAGAAGAAGCAATAGATCCAATAAAATTACAAAAAATGGATGCATTATTATAGGAGAATTATGTATAATAGCATACAAAACTATTCAATGAATGAAATAGCAAATACCTTAATATTTGGAGAAACACATCCAGATACTGTTAGGAATTTACAATCTCAATTGATAAATAGACCTATTATATTAGATCAATATAAAAAATATGAAGATGACTTTATTAATAATTTTAATTACTTTAGTAGTAATCAAGCTATTAATAGAGCCAGAGATATAGTATTAAAATATGTACCCGATACATGTAATAAAACTAGTTATACTAATTATGTATTACCATTAATTACATTAGAAGAGCAACAAAATGCTTCTTCTACTATGCAAAGATGGATAATGGCTAATCCTGAAATACGTACATTATATTTAAAACAGAGATGTGATGGATATAACGAAACGTATATAAATAGATATGGTGATAAGATAGGTGAAGATCATTATGATTATCGCAGGGTAATGGATGGTATAGGAGTAGAACAAAATAATGGAGATATAGTATTTACTGAATATATAGAAGAACTACACAGTGGTGATAGAGATTTATCACTAGTAGAACAAACTGATATTATTAATTCATGGAATACTACTAATTTATTATTGTCTCTATGGAAAGATGATCCTACTAATCCTAATGGAGGTGAATTGTAATTATATTATAGATCCATTTGGATCTATAATATACATTTTATTTTTTCTTAAGGATTTAATTATGGTAGTGTATCCTAGCCTATCAACTAAAGGATTTGTAACAGATGATGTATCTAAATTAGATTTTTTATTATCTGATTTTTTTACTAGTGATTATAATCAATCTTATTTATATACGAATAAAATAGTATCTATTACCAAAATCATACAAGATACTGGTGGAGATATAGCATTAGTAATATCTGAATTAAAAGCAAAATTAATTGATTATTTATCCAGCTATTTTAATAATATAGCTGTAGATATTTTACCTGATGGAGACATCAATACAGATGTACGTAGTAGAATGAATTTAAGAATTACTATTTCTATTATTAGTAAACGAGATGAATTTACTTTTTTATTAAAGACTGAGAGTAGTAAATTTAGTAGTATCTTAAAATTAAACAATGGAGTATGAGATGAACGATAAACAAAAAGCTAGGTTAGCTAAAGAAGAAGTATATATAGATGGTTTATTTAAGGAAGTGGATGGTGGTTATAATAAACTACATGAATCAATATTTATAACTCATTTTTTAGATTACTTCAATGGCACTAGAGAAATTACAAATGATATAAAAAATCAATGGGTGGATATTGCTGGGTCTTTAGTCCTACCAGTAGAACTATTAAATAATGATGGAGAAATAGTAGCTCTAGTACCTCCATTATCAAACCCTAAAGCTAATAAATTAATGAATCAGACATCAATAGCTGCGACATTAATGGATTTAAAAGTAGCTAGTAGCATTAGCCCTAATTCTATAGAAAATGTAGTAAGAAATGGAATAGCTAATAAAGTAACTGATACTAGAGAAAATGAAAACTTTAAAAATCAATGGAGTGAGTTCTTAAATAAATATAAGGTAGAGAATAGTAATATTCAAAAACCTATAGATGTAGTAGATCTAGATTTTGAGATAAATGATGATTAGAGTATTAAAACAAATCATTTCTTTATCTGATATTCATTTGGGACATAATAGGACATCTACAGAATTTATAATTAAAAATCTAGATGATTGTATTACTAATAGTAATACTTTATCTAATGTAGACTTGTTAATATTAGCAGGAGATATTTTTGATAAAGGATTAGCTTTTGCTAGTGAAGACATTAGTAAAATAATACATTGGATAAATAGATTAATGTTATTATGTAATAAACATAATGTAGTATTACGAATATTAGAAGGTACTCCTAGCCATGATAGGAAACAATCTAAAATATTTACCGATGTAAATGAAATATTATCTAATATAAATGAATACAAATTAGATTTTAAATATGTAGATACATTATCTATAGAACATATTAATGAATTTGGTATTAATGTGTTATATATACCAGATGAATGGAATACAGATAGTAATACTACTCTTTTAGAGGTAAAAGAATTATTAAATTCTAAGCAATTAAATCAAGTAGATTATGCTATTATACATGGTTGTTTTGAACATCAATTACCTAGTCATATAGGTATTAATATTAAACATAATAACAATGAATATAATAGAATAGTCAAACATTTAATTTTTATAGGACACATTCATCAACATTCTATCAAAGATAAAATTATCAGTCATGGTAGTTTTGATAGATTGAGTCATGGTGAAGAAGAAAAGAAAGGATATATAAAAGTAATTATTGATAAAAACAATTATCATAATGTAAAATTTATAGAAAATAAAAAATCTAAAAAATATATTACTATTAAGTTAGATAATGATATTACCGATACTATTATATCAAACATAGATATAATAGTATCTAAACTACCTAGTGGCTCATATATACGTTTAAATATGGATAGAGATGATTTAAATGTTCAACTGTTACAAGTATTGGAACAAAGACATCCTACTATCAATTGGTCTATACAGACAAATAAACAAAAAGAAGAGCAAATAGTGTTAGAGAAAAAAGAATATATACCATTAATTATTAATAGAAATAATATTAATCAAGTAGTAATGAATAAAGTAAGTAAACAATATACTGATTTGAATATTGTTAATAATTGTAATAATATTTTAACAGAGATATTGGAGTTATAAATGAATAATACTTTTGAAATATTTAGTACAAAGACTACTAGTAGTTACCCATTAGCAATAGGTACAGGTTTAGCTTTAGAATCTATAGGTATAGGACCTAATGAAGTCTATGATAACACTAGAGAAATTCCTAATGTAGTAGATATA
>JACCDO010330825.1_pt1 | contig 13722 bp, 13 predicted proteins | sample 7446101 | NCBI WGS metagenome assembly JACCDO01 (sample SAMN15323440, study PRJNA562643) | freshwater metagenome | isolation source: river surface water | place: USA:Blue River Watershed | collected 2017-08-16
AATATTTCTTTATCTTTAAATATAAGGTCTAAAACGATTTTAGGTTCAAATGATTTAATAACATCCATTTTAATATTTTTAATTTATAAATATATATATACTTTTTTTTTAAGTTAAAAATATTTAAAATAATTTAATCTTTTTCTTTTTGCGATCCTTTTTCTAAAGCTTTAGCGCATAAAAAAAAAAAAGATCTAATAGATATCAAATAATCCGCAAATAATTAAAGCTATAAAACAAATAAAATAAAAGAATGAAGCCCAATTACCAGTTGCTGTACCAGCTTTTAACATATCAACAACTTCGTACATAGAACCCATTTCATGAATGGTTGAAGAAGTATTTTTTGCTAAAGTAAAAACATTACAAATAGAATAAAAGAAGAAGGTTTTAATAAAAGCATTATAAACACCGTGACTAGAAGGTACATAAGATGTATTATTTTCATTAGAAAAAGTTTTTAATCTATTTTCTAAATAAGCTAATAATTCATTTATTTTTTGAGTATTTGATTTTTCACTACTTAATGATCTTTCTAAGAAAGTTATAGCGATTAAAATAGCAGATGTATAAACTTCATTTTCTTTTAATGTTTTTTCATTTTTATTAATATAATCATAAATTAAATTACCAATTGCAAAATAATTTTTAGGATCACAACATTCAGTATCTTTAGTTGAAGGTACTTTAATTTTAATTTCACCTTCTTTTTCAGTTCTGGATATATTATTTATTTGTTCTGTAAATTTCTTTTTAAACATTTCTTCTGATGGTATTTCACATCCGAATTCAATTAATGAATTTATTAATGCAGTTGCTAAATTTGATGTTTTATCTAAAAATCTAAAATATAATCCAGTCATCGGATTTGTTACTGCTGAAAAATATTTTACTTTATCATATCCTTTTTTAAGTGTTTCTGTTGCAGGTGCTAATGTGGATTGTGTATATTGATTTTTTTTAAACAAATTTTTTAACCAATCTAAATTTTGACTTGTTGAACGATATGAATTATAAATTAATAAATATAAAACTGTCAATATTAATCCAGTTATTGTAGCTGCATTATATGGAGAACACATTGATTTAGGAGAATCAGTTATTAAATGTCCTTTAAAAACAAAACATAATAATAATAAAGGGAAAGTAAAAGATACATAAACAATTAATATAAATATTATTAATTTTATAATAGATGATATTAATTTTAATCTATTATATAAAGAATATTTACCTAAATGAGTTGCTAAATAAACACCAATTTTTTCAAATGATTGATCAAAAATTATTTTTAATAATGATGCAGTTATAGGTATTAAACCTAATGGTAAATAAATTAATGGTAAAGCTGCAATTAATAATATTACAATAACAATAAACCAATGTTTTTTAAATAATTTAAAAAAACTTGCTATACCACCACCTTCAAGACGATAATAAAGATGGACAACATCATTTTCTTTTAATTGATAATAATCAGGAGATAAATTTAAATCTAAAGTTTTATTATTTAAAGAAAAATAATATTTATCTTTATTATCATCATTAATAAATGAAAAAGAGTGTAAAATTGAATTAAAAGATTGATAAGGATGAATATCTAAAATAATATTTGAATTATTTTTTGTTGAATGATCTATAAATATTAATTTCATACTTCTAATTAACTAAGATAAAAAAAATAAGAAAAAAAAATTTTATAAAATAGAAAAAATGAGTAAACCTCGTTTAATGACACAATCCTTTATTAATAAAGTCTTAACAGAAAAAAATGAAAGAGTTTTTAATATTAAAAGTATAATTCATTCAAAGAATTTTTATGTTTTTTTAGGTATTCTTTCTGTTTGTTTATTATTATTTTTAATGTTTAAATATTTTGATAAAAAAGAAAAAAAGAAGAATGATGAATTAAGAAAAAAAGAAGAAGATTTAATACAACAAGAATTATTGAAAAAACAACTTTTAGAAAAAAAACAAATGGAAGAACAAGAGATAGGATATGAACAAGATGATGAAGAAAAAGTGACAAAAATACCTTTAAGAATTCAAAAACAAATTCATCAAAATGAAAATCAAAACGAAAATCAAGAATATTTTGAAAATCAAGAGAATTATGAAGAACCTTTAATTGAAGATTATGAATCTGATTATTCAGATGAAAAAAGTCAAAAAATAAATCTAGCACTAGAGCTTTTAAATCAAAAAAATAATCAATTTCAAAATATACAAGAAATTGAATATCCTTAATTTATATTTTTTTCTAAGTTACATTTATAAGAAATGGTTTCTAATAAATCAAGTCAAAATGGCGGAAGTTCCCATTATGTTCAACAATTCGCAAAACTTCATCCTGGTCAAGTAAAAGAAGTATCAGTTTCTGGATATCAAGATTCAGATATGGGTTCTCCTTATCCAGCTGCTTTATCAATGATGGGTGGAAAAAAATCAAGAAGTCGTAGTCGTTCTCGTTCTTCATCAAAATCCAAAAAATCAAAATCTAAAAAAAGTACTAAACGTCGTTCAATGAGAGGTGGTGCAACTGGTATGGAAGGTGTATCAGGATTAGGTTCATCATACTTTTCTAATGCTGCACCTCTTGCTGCTGAATCTCAAAAGAATTCAATTCCTTTAGAAACAATTTATACACCTGACTGGACAAATCCAGGTCAAAAACCTGGACCTCCTCCTGGAGCTGCTGAATCATCTGTAGGATGGAATGAATATCAATTTGGAAGAACTACTCCTGACAACAAATTTATTGTAGCAACTGGTCTTGTTGAAAAACCTGGTGCTCTTGAAATGATTGGTGCAGGTAAAAAGAAAAAGCGTTCTACTAAACCAAAAAGAAAACATCATGGTGGAGTAGCTGATTTAAATGAAGCTTTTGGAGCTGTAAAAGATTTTTCAGATCCAAAAGATAAATTTGCAATGAAAGGTGGTAAAAAGAAATCTAAATCAAAATCTAAAAAATCTAAAAGAAAACATCATGGTGGATTTGCTGATTTAAATGAAGCTTTTAAAACTCAAAATCAAACTGTTCAACATCAAAATCATTCTGTTCAACATGATAATGTTCAAACACATAATTCACAACCTCAAACTCATTCTACTCAACATACTCAACATCAAATGCCTCAAAAAGGTGCTGGTAAAAAGAAATCAAAGAAAAGTAAATCTCATAAGTCAAAATCAATGTTAAGTTCTGCAACTAAAAAAGTATCAAATACTGGAAAATCTATTTATAAATCAGCTTCATCAGTAACTAAAGGTACTGTTAAAACAGTATCAAATACTGGAAAAACAATTTATAAAACAGGTAAATCAACTGCTTCAACTGTAGGAGAAACAGTATATGATACTGGTAAATTTATTGTTAAAAAAACAGGTAATACATTAAGATTTGTAGGAAAGAAGACAAAAAATACTTTAGGTTATTTAGGCAAAAAAGGTAAAAATACTTATGACTACTTAAAGAAATCAACATCATCATTAGTAAAATCTGAAAAGAAGAAATCAAAAAAATCAAAAAAATCAAAAAAATCATTAAAATCTAGAAAATAAATAAAATAATCGTTTTTATGTAAATAATTTTTATATATCATATTTAGAAGATAAGATTTAAATATGACATCATTAATTCAAATACCTGATAATATTAAAATAGATGAATTATTTGAAGAACAAGAAAAGATTAAAGAAGGTGAAAATTATAAAGAATATTTAGATTATTTACGAAAATTTTTTCAAAAAGATAAACATCAAAAATATAATAGAAAATATTCAGAAAATGATGATTATATATTGATAAATCGTAAAAATGAAAAAAGAGAAATCATCATTCATCCAACAAAAGTTTTAAATTTATATTTATATCAAAAAGAAATTATTGAAAATTTAAGTGAAATATTATATCAAATATCTTATTTAGTTGAAAATTTTGAAAATATCACTGATGAAGAAAGAGAAAATTTTGATATATTAAAAAATAATTATATTATTTATAAAAAACATTTAGATGAAATCAAAAATATCGAAAATAATTATACCTCAAAATTATCTAAACTTTTTGATGAAAAAATTAAAAATTTACTTCTTTTAACACAACAACTTCAAGTAAGACAAAATGTTTTTAAAGATATTCGAGCAAGAATATCAATAAAACAAAAGAAAACTTTAATGAGAAAATGTAATGAAGGCTTAACATCAATGAATCAAGATCAAATAACACTTTTAGCAAAAGATTTTCAAATAAGTAATGAAGATATTGAAAATTGGATAAAATGGATTTATGCAACAAAAGATTATATTCAAATACAAAAAAAACTATCAAATATCGAAAATGATATTATATCTATAAGTGAAAATCATAATCTTAATATGAGACAATTTATTTATCGAGCACCCTCAATTGAAAAGAAAAAAATATAATTCTATATTAGAAATAAATATAAAATATGTTAAATTTTACTGATTATATTAATCCATATGCTTTTTTTATATCATTATTTATAGGACTAATCATTCATATTTATTTTATGAAACCAAAAAAATATATTATCAAATATCCTAATCCTCAAGAATCAGAAAAAACAATATATAAAGATGCTTCAGATAATTGTTATAAATATAAATCTCAAGAAGTTCAATGTCCTTCTGATAAATCTAAAATAAATAATATACCCATTCAAAATATAAAAGAAGACAAAAATGAAGATGATCTTATACATAAATTATCAAATGCTTTAGATTATGATAAAAAATAAAAATAAAACTTTAAAAAATTATAATCTATTATTATATATAGATATATCGAAATTATGATTGAATTTTTAAAACATCCTTATGCCAAAATTATTTTAGGTATTCTCTGGGGATTTGGTCTTTCCTGTTTATTTGCGAAATCCTGTAATAATCGTAATTGTATAATTATGAAACCTCCTAAAAATTCAGATGTTGATGATAAAATTTTCGGTCAAGATGAAAAATGTTACCGTTTTGTCACTGTAAATACTCAATGTCCTTTAGGAATACCAACAATAGAAGAATAAAAATAATAATATTTTTTTTAAGTATATTTATTTTATAAATAAAGAAAAAATTATAAAATAAATTTTAAATTAATTATCAAAATAATTTGACTTAAAATAATTTTGCGTAAAAATATGTTTTAATTATTCTTTTTTAAATTTAATAAGTATTTATCGAATGAGTGATGATCAAAGTACACCAATTTCAGCTTTAAATAATGGTTCAAATGATGATTCAGAAATTGTATCACAAGTTTTACAAAAATATAATAATCTAAATGATTCAAATCGTCAGGATCACCAAATGTTAGCAAATCAATTAGTACCTCAATCTTCTCCTCGTGATATTCCTGAATTAAGATCAATGGATCCAAGACAAGATAGATTAGAAGAACAATTTGAGAATAGAGATATGAATAAACAATTATATAATATGAATGGTCAAGATCCTATGTTAATGGCTCAATATCAAAAAGATATGCAAAAATCACAAGAATATATTAGAAATGAGAGAGGAAATCAAATGCAACAAGGTGGAGATGAAGATTATGAAGAATATGAAGAAGTAGAATATATAGAAGAAGAACCAATGTGGAGAAGAACAATTAATGAGATTAGAATACCATTAATAATTTTTATATTTGTTTATATCTTCTTTAATCGTAATTTTCTCTTTGATAAATTTTTATGTAGATATAGTTTTTTCGGTGATTCACAACATTTTGAATGTAATTGGAAAGGTATTTTAGTAAAAGCATTTATTGTTGCTATTTTATCTTATATTGTTATTCGTTTTATAAAAATATAATTTAATATTTTTTATGTAAATAATTTTTAATAATTATAATAAAAAAATCGTTTATTATAGTAGAAAAGATACGAAAATGAAAGTTTTAAGAAAAATGAGTGACAAAACTAAAAAATTAATAAAAAATGCTGAAGATTTTAAATTCGGAAAAATTAAACTTGATAATAATCTTTTTTATGGTCTTGTTCTTTTAATTGGTGTTATTTTTATAGCTTTCCTTTTAAGAAAAATTATTGAAGAATGGGTTGAATCTTTATTATTATTTGTTTTATTATTTGCTGTATTAACATTAATCACTAAAAATGTATTATATGCGGGTATTGGTGCTTTTGTTTTATTCTTTATTTTTAAAAGTTTAATGAATACACAAAAAAAAATAGAAAAATTTGCAAATGAAAAAGATGATGAAAAAGATGATGAAAAAGATGATGAAAAAGATGATGAAAAAGAATCATATGAAAATAAAAAAAATAAATTTGAAAAAACTGATAAAAACATTGAAGAATCACCAATAACAAATAGAGAAAAAAAAGATTTAGATGAAGCAGCTAAAAATATTGAAAAATTTAGTGAACTTTTAAGTGGTGGTATTAAATTAAAAGATGATGACCTTAATGAAACAAAACCTCTAGATATTGATTTTAAAAATGCAAAATATTCAAAAGAAGGAAAATCAGCATTAAAACAAGCTCAAATTGAAACATATGAATTAATGGATACAATGAAGAATTTACAAGATACTATTAATACATTATCACCAGTATTAACAGAAGGTAAAAAAGTAATGAATATGTTTAATAATTTCAAAATGTAAAATTTATAAATAATTATTTTTTTTTATAATTTTATTCATTAGATGAATAGATTTATTGATTTTTTTAGTATTTTTTTTTTCAGAGATTTTTTTTATAGAAAATTCCATTTTTTTCATAAAGTTTTTTTTATTTAAATTCGTTTTTTTATTTTTTAATTTTTCATTTTTAATTGATTCTATTTTATTTTTTAAAATATTTTTAAATACTTCATAATTATCAATAAAATCATCTAGTTTAAAATAATTTTCTCTTAATTTATTCCATAATGATAAATCTGGTGATGATTTTAATGAATTAATACAATATATTATAGGTTTTTTTTCAAATATATATTTATATGATTCTTTGTTTATATGTTCTGTATGATAATTATTATAAAAAATTTCGTATTTAGCAACATTTAGCGTATTAGCCATCAAACTATATAAAATTAAAATATCAAACAATTTTTTTTTCTCTAAAGATATATTTGGTTCTTCATATGTTCTTACCTTTAATGTAGATGTTTTATCCAAATAAGACTTAAATATATAAAATGCTAATTCACAAGAAGGTTTATGAAAATTATAGAATACATGTGATAAATCTAAATATATATTTTTTTGTTTTTTAAAATGTGAAAAAAATAAATCAGATGAATTTTCTCTACCAATTAAATAACGTTCTGTTCTTAATTTTTCGTCAGTATATTTATTGTATCTTATTTTTTTTATAAACATTTTAAATACTCTATTTTTTGTAAAAAAATCAGAATGATATATATAATTCCCTAAAAAAAAATCATCATTCATATATATAAAATAATCAGTTAAATTTGGTATTTTCCATATATATGTTTCAATAACCATACTGTTAAATGTAGGTAAATATTCAATTGGTATTATTGTTTTATGATCAATAAAAGATATTTTTTTTGAAAAATCTTTATCTAAAAAATCAAGTGAAAATGACTGTTCATCTGTCACAATAAAAATATGATTAATCCAATTCATAAATTTTTGAACAGTTAATAATGAATAATATATTTCACCAAAAAAATTAAATCTCTCAGATTTTTCGTAGTCACCTAATGTTTTAGATATCTTATTAATCCATTTTGGATCATCTGTATTAACATATGTATATACTAAATCTATTTTTTGATCTTGAGGTGCATGAATATACATTTATTTTTTATTATTCTCTAAATATAAATCATAAAAATTCTTTTTATAAGAATTTTTAATTAAAAAATTAATTCAGAAACTCATTCTGTATTTCTTGATTTAATAAATTATCACTTGAATAATACACTTGTTTTAATCCATGTTTTTCAATAAATTTATTTATCATATTTGTACACTTTTTACATGGTTCTGAATTCATAAAAAATGGATGCAAATCACTACATCCTAATCTTATAACATATAACTTTGCTCCTTCTAATTCTTTTGGATCAGAATTTCTTAATGCATCTTGTTCAGCATGTATTGAATATCTTCCTTGACTTAATGATTTATCTTTACTAAAATCTCTACCCTGATATTTATTATTTCCTAACGTTCTATTATATCCTGTTGATATTATTTTTCCCTGTTTTACAATTACACATCCATGTTTTGTTCTCATATTACTTTTTTTAGCAATATTAACTGCTTCATGTAAAATCATATATTCTTTAATCCTAAATTTTTTATTCCCTAAAGATTCAATCCTTCTGGGTTCCTCACCCATTTTTATTTTTTAAATTTTATATATTTATATCATATTTTTTTAAATTGATTTTATTTTATTAAAAATATTATTTAATTATTTTACTAATCTAACTTTAACATTTTTTATATCAAAATTATCATCATTTATTTGATATTTAAATGTTTCCATAAAATCTTTTTCTGATAATTTAATTAAATAATTAGTATGATCACCATAACCAGAACTAATAATAAAATCATTATTCACTTTAATAATAGACATTGGAAAACTAAGTGAAAAATTATATTTAAATTCAGGTATAGGAAAATAAAAATCTGACATTTTTAATATTTTTTTATTTAAATCTAAATATATAAAAAATATACTATATAAATAACGATTATGTGGTTTATAATTTGAACCATATTTTTTTCTAAAAGAAAAATGAATCGTTTCACCTAATTTTTTAAAATATTCATTATTTCTATTTTTATTTATATTTGTTTTATTTATATTATTACCATCTATATCTTTTATAAAATTAATTTTCATATGTCCAACTAATACAAAAATATCTTTTGATATTGTTGTTGATGTTGAACCAATGGATAATCTACAATTATCACATGATGAATCAATAGGTATTATATGATTTTTATAATGTATTAATAAAACTTTTTTACATTTATTTGTTTGAGGATAAAAATCAACACCATACAAACCATCTTTTTCAAAATCATGAACAAAATGAAAAATTTTTTCATTTTTTCCATCAAAATCAATATTTAATAAAGTCCAATTTTTTTCATAAACTTTTTTATAATCATTATTTTCAATAATATTATTATTTGAAAATCTATAATTACATATATGTTCATATTTTTTATCAAATTTTAAGTATTTATTATTTAATAATGATATTTGATAAATTTCATTAATATTTCCATCATAACTATAACATTTTCCATTTTGAAAAAATAATCGATAATCTTCTATTTTAAAAATATGTTGATTCATTTTTATTTTATTTTTAAAAGGTTCGTTTATTGGAAATGCATAAAAACTATTAAATTTTATAAATGGTACAATTTTTTTATCACATTTTAATTTTAAATTATTAGGGTCTAAATCACATACAAAAAATATTGTGGATTCAATTGTAGATTTCCAATCCCAAATTGTGTATTCTGAAAAATCACTATCTATAAAATATTTTTCTTTTATTTTTTTAAATTCATCTGTTATTTTAATTGGTAAATCTAATCCTGGTTCAATTTTATGATTATTATCATATAAACATGAAAATGGTATTACGTTTCTTATACTTATTAAATATTTATTATTATAAAATTTACATATACTCATATTAAAACCTGCATTTCGAAATGGATACATAAGTTTTTCTTTTATTGTAGTTTTATTTGAAAAATAATCAAATAAAAAATCAATATAATCTTCTTCAACAATTCTTATCATTTATTTTTAATCTCTAATATATATATTTTTTTTTCATAATTTAATATTTTTTTAAGTACTTATTTTTATTAATTTTATATATAATTTAAAAATATAAAAAACTATAAATAATTCTTTTTAAAATGAACTTAAAAAAAAATAAATAAATAAAAAAGAAGAAAACAAAAATCAAATAATGAAAGAATTAAATATTGCAGTATTAGGAAGTGTTGATTGTGGAAAAAGTACTTTACTATCAGTTCTGAAGAATAAAGAACTAGATGATGGTAAAGGTTTAGCACGTTCAAAAATTATTAAATTTAAACATGAATTTGAAACAGGAAGAACATCTGCTATTGGACAACATTTTATACAAATTAATGAAGATAAATTAGTTTGTTTAATTGATTTATGTGGTCATGAACAATATTTAGGAACAACAATTCATGGTATGTGTGGATATTTTACTGAATATGCAATTATTGTTGTAGGTGCAAATTTAGCTATTACAGATATGACAAAAGAACATTTAAATGCTTGTTTATCATTAAATATACCTTTTTTTATTGTAATAACAAAAATTGATATGGTTCCTGAACATGTTATTGAGAAAACAAAAGAGGCATTAGTTGATTTATTAAATAAAAAAGTAAAAATGCGAAATATTGTTTGGATGAATGAAGAAGAAAAAGGACTTGATTTAAGAAATTTTATGAAGAATATACCTATATTTATGGTATCAAATAAAACAGGTTCTAATATAGATTATTTAAGAAATTTTTTGTATAATTTACCTGTTAAAAAAGATTATATTGAAGATAATTTAAAAACAAATAAAGATAATTCAAAAATATTATTTGCAGTTGATCATTTTTTCAATGTTAAAGGTGTTGGAAATGTTGTATCAGGAAAAGTATTAAAAGGAAAAATTGATAAAAATGAAAAGTTAATGGTTGGACCTTTAAATGGTATGTTTTACCCAATAAACACACGTTCTTTCCATGATAATTTTAGAAACTTAATTGAAAAATTAGATTGTGGTGAAAGTGGATGTATAGCATTTAAGGGATTGAATAAAAACATTGATTTTAAAACATTTAGACATAAAAAAGGTATATATTTAATGAGTGAAGAAGAAATGAAAAATTCTACATTTTTAGAATTTGAAGCTGATGTTATTGTTGTTGGTAAACATTCAACACAAATATCAAAAAATTATCAACCAGTTATTAATTGTAAAAAAATTGTTCAAACTGCAAAGATTTTAAATATAGATGGTAAAGAGTATATTCGTCCAGGTGAAATGTGTAAAATTAAATTTCAATTCATTTATAGACCTGAACATATACAATGTAATGATCGATTTATTTTTAGAGAGGGAAACACACGTGGTGTTGGAATAATTAGAGCAGTTGGTAATAATAATGATAATGATAATAAAGATAATTAGCAATTTATTATTATTTTTTTTGTTTTTTTTGTTTATAATTGAAAATAATTATAAAAATAGTTAGGTTTATAAAGAACAATGAAAAATCTAATATAAAAATAGGATTATAATATTTTTAATATGAAAAAAAATGTAAAAAATAAAGATAATAATAAAAATAAAAATAAATTAGATAATAAATCAGAAAATAAAACAGATAAAGAGAATAAATTTAAAAAAGAGATTCGTTTAAAAAATTTAAATAATTTAGAAAATTTTGAAGATAGTGACGATGATGATAAAAAATCTGTAAAACTTAAAAAAGAAAAAGAAATATTATTAAACAATGAAGATGAAGATAATATAAAAGAAAAATTCGAAACTCTTTTAACAAATTGTGATTTAAATAGAATAGGTAAAACAGATATTTTATTAAAAGAAAATCCATCTAAAATAAAAAATGAAGATTTAATATATTATTTAAGATGTAAATTAAATAATTCAAATTTAGATGATACAAATAAATCTAAAACTGATATTTATCTAAAAAATATTTCTAATAATTTTAAATATGAAAATATTTTTATTAATCAATCTAATTATACAACGTTGGTATTTGCAGGTGTTTGTTTATTATTACCTTTTTATTTTTATTATCCAAATGTTTATAATATGGGATTTTTTGGAATTTTTATTGGATTAATTGGTATGAGTTCATTAACACCCAATGTTCAAAAATATGCATCTTTTCAAAATATTGATTTTAAATTTAATAATTTATTTAAACATTTACATATAAAATTATTATTTTTTTCATTATTATTTTATTTTATTTTCTTTGTTTATATTTGTAAATTAAATCATATATCTCTTTTTTTTATATCATATTTTATTGTTTATTTAATGATGACTTATATTTTAAAAATAATTTTATCTAATCCATCAGATTCTAATATTTTTATCAAATATAAAGCAACTTATAAAAAAAATGATGATGCTTCTAAATTATATTCTAATATTGAAACTGCATGTAGTGAATTAAATAAAAGATTTAATTTAGAATTTCCAAATAATCAAATATTATATAATTATTTAACATTTGTTGATCTTCAAGAAAAAGAATCTAAAAATGTGGGAGATTTTATATCTTATTTATTTCAACCATATCTTGTTATATTCCTTTTATTATTATCCGGAAACTTTTTTAATTCATATATAAATAAAGAATTTAATATTCAAACAGTACCTGTTATTGGTTTTAATAATGATACTTTGCCATTTTTAATGTGTCAAGCAAATTATATTTTACCAGATGAATTAAATTATAAAAAAATAATTATAGAGATATTAGAAAAATATTATTTTGATAAAGATTTAGAAAGAAAAATTGCAAAATTTTTAAATAAAATAGGTGATGCATTTATTGAAAAATTTAAACCCTATTTTTATTATGTAAATAAAAATTCATTAAAAACGTTATTTGATACTGATTTAAGTTTTCAAGATTTTGAAGAAGAAATTGCAGATAAAATGAATTATTTAGTTAATGAAGATGAAGAAATAAATGAAAAAAACAAACCACTTATATTCCAAATATTTGGTGAATTTTGTCTTCAATATAAAACTAATTTAGAGAAGGCAAAAAATAATAATTTAAACTATAATAATAGTATTGTTTTTAATAGTAATCAAAATGAAACTATAGGATATTCAAAAACATTGATACAAAATTTATTTGGTGTTTTATCAACATGGTTAATTGTATCAAAATTTTTAGGTTCTGGATGGTTTTTAAGTAAATATATTTTGTCTTATTTTGGTTCATTTGCTAATATTTTAGAAACTTATAAAAGAAATTGGATACCATGGAAATTATCTACTCTTGGTGTTGATAATTTTGTTTTTAGTAACTTTTTAGAAAAAAACCAAATTGATTTATCAAGTAGTGGTAATACAATTATACAATGGATTGGACAAGTATTTTTATGGATTTTTGTATCAATACCTTTTTTAACTACTATAACTCAAGCAGTTTTTGGATTTTCTTTTTCACCAAAATATATTAATATGATTTGGATTATTTTAGTTTTAGGAAATATGATGGGGAATAAATCATTTTATAAAACTGAACCTTCTGATAAAGATGTTTCATTAACAACATGGAATGTTGGATATATTGTAGTTTCAATAATGATAATGTTAGCTATTACAGTAGGTATAATGATGAATAAAAATAAAAAAAATGAATCATAAATAAAAGAATTTTTGATTTTATTTAATAATTTAAAAAAAATAAATTAAAGAAGACTTTCATTTTTAATTAATTATTTTATATGAAAAAATATAAAATTAAATAATTTATAAAAAAATAAAATCGTTATTAATAATAAGGTATTATTTAATTATGAATTCAAAACAATCAATTGTATCTGATAAAGTCACTATGCCACAATATTTTTATTTAAATACAAAAGACGATACAACAGGTGAAAATACTTATAAAAGTAAATTTGA
>JACCDO010130196.1_pt1 | contig 13716 bp, 13 predicted proteins | sample 7446101 | NCBI WGS metagenome assembly JACCDO01 (sample SAMN15323440, study PRJNA562643) | freshwater metagenome | isolation source: river surface water | place: USA:Blue River Watershed | collected 2017-08-16
CAGCTCACCGCGCACAACGCCGCCTGGATCGCCGAACGCCGCCTCAGCCCGCTCGCGGAGGGCGCGTTGACGAACGAGCTCGGCCAGACCGTGCAGTACTGGACCATCGCCCCCACCGCCGCCGAGCCGGGCAAGCGGTATCCCCTGCTCGTCCAGATCCACGGCGGTCCCGCCGCGATGTGGGGCCCGGGCGAGGAGAGCATGTGGTTCGAGTTCCAGTTCTTCGCCGCGCAGGGCTACGCCATCGTCTTCGCCAACCCGCGCGGCTCCGGCGGCTACGGCCGCGCGTTCCAGGCGGCGAACTACCGCGATTGGGGCAAGGGTCCGGCGGCCGACGTCCTCGCCGCCGCGAGCGAGGCCGCGAAGCTGCCCTACGTCGACGCCTCGCGCCAGGTCGTCACCGGCGGCTCCTACGGCGGCTACCTCACGGCCTGGATCATCGGCCACGACCAGCGCTTCAAGGCCGCCGTGGCGCAGCGCGGCGTCTACGACCTCCTCACCTTCTTCGGCGAAGGCAACGCGTGGCGCCTCATCCCGCTCGCCTGGGGAGGCCTGCCGTGGGAACCCGGACTGCGCGCCATCCTCACCGAGCAGTCGCCGCTGACCTACGTGGAGAACATCCGGACGCCCCTGCTCATCCAGCACGGCGACAACGACCGCCGCACGGGCTTCGTGCAGAGCGAGATGCTGCTGAAGAGCCTCAAGGTGCTCGGCCGCGACGTGGAGTCCGTGCGCTACCCGCGCGCGACGCACGAGATGAGCCGCAGCGGCGAGCCCAAGCAGCGCCTCGACAGCCTCGTGCGCTACGAGGAGTTCTTCCGCCGCCACATCGGCGAGAACTGAACGCCGGCAGATCCGGCGCGCCGCCGGCCGGCTTGCGGGCGGTGCCCGCGCCTCCTATCGGTTCCACCATGCCCCACACGCTGTTCCCGACCGCCTTCGGCACCTGCGGCCTCGCGTGGGAGGGGGACGCGGTGACGGGATTCCAGCTGCCCGAGACCGACGTCGAGGCAACCGAACGGCACCTCGCCGCGCGCGCCGGCAGCCAGTCCGCCGACGCGCCCCGCCCCGAGTGGCTCCGCCGGCTGGTCGAGCGCGTGCAGGGGCACCTCGAGGGACGGCTGCAGGATTTCGCCGACGTGCCGCTCGATTGGCCGCGCGTGACCGACTTCCAGCGCGCCGTCTACCTCCAGACCTTGGCAATCAAGCCCGGCTACAAGCGCAGCTACGGCGAGATCGCCCACGCGATGGCGCTCGGCCCCGAGGCCGCGCGCGCCGTCGGCGTCGCGCTCGCGACGAATCCCTGGCCGCTCCTCGTGCCCTGCCACCGCGTGGTGTCGGCCGGCGACAAGATGACGGGCTTCTCCGCCCCGGGCGGGGTCCGCACCAAGACGCGCCTGCTCGCCCTCGAGGGCGCCGAGCTGATCTCGGAATGACCGCGCGCCGCCGCGACACCCGCCCGCGGAAGGGGTCGTTCGACCCCGCCGCCGCCCTCGCGCACCTGCAAGCAGCCGACCCGCGGCTCGGGGCGCTCATCGCCCGCGTGGGCCCCTTCGCCCGCGAGCTGCAACCGGCCGAATCCGTCTTCGCGGCGCTGCTCCGCTCGATCGTCTACCAGCAGCTCCACGGCCGGGCGGCCGCGAGCATCCACGCCCGCGTGCTCGCGCGGCTCGCCCCGCTGGGCGGACCCGGTCCCGACGCGCTGGCGCAGCTCTCCGACGACGAATTGCGCGCCGCCGGCCTTTCCCGCGCCAAGCTGGCCGCCGTGCGCGACCTCGCCGCGCGGACGGCGGCGGGCGAACTGCCGACGCTGGAGAACGCCGCCGGACTCGACGATGCGGCGCTGATCGAACGTCTCACGATCGTGCGCGGCGTCGGTCCTTGGACCGTGCACATGCTCCTGATTTTCGTGCTCGGCCGGCCCGACGTCCTGCCGACCGGCGACTTCGCCATCCGCCTCGCCTTCCGCCGGCTCTACCGGAAGCGCCGCGAGCCGACGCCCGCCGAGATCGAGCGCCACGCCCGTCGCTGGCAGCCGTACCGCAGCGTCGCGAGCTGGTACCTGTGGCGGTCGCTCGAGCTGCCGGAATGACGTCCCGGCGCCGCGTGGTCCGAAGGGACCGGGTTAAGCGGCGCAGGGCCGGCGATTAGCGCGGATGGATTCCCGGGGACCGACGCCTTCGGGATTGTTTCACCCCGGCGCGGTCCTAGCGTCGACCCAACCCATCCCTGCCATGCCCGCCACCATGCGCGCCATCGTCAAACCCGCCGCCGGCCCCGGCCTCGTCATGCGCGAGGCCCCCGTGCCGAAGCCCGGCGTCAACGACGTCCTCATCAAGATCCGCAAGACCTCCATCTGCGGCACCGACGTGCACATCAACAAGTGGGACCAGTGGGCGTCCCGCACGATCAAGCCGCCGCTGATCATCGGCCACGAATACGTGGGGACCGTCGCCGACGTCGGCGCCGGCGTCGAGGGCTTCACGCTCGGCCAGCTCGTCACCGGCGAGGGCCACATCGTCTGCGGCCACTGCCGCAACTGCCTCGCCGGTCGCCGCCATCTCTGTCCCAACACGCGCGGCGTCGGCGTCAACCGCGACGGCGCCTTCGCCGACTACGTCGCCATCCCGCAGTCCAACGTCTGGAAGGTCCCGGCCGGCATGGACCTTGACGTCGTCTCCTGCTTCGACCCGCTGGGCAACGCGGTGCACACCGCCCTCTCCTTCGACCTCGTCGGCGAGGACGTGCTCATCACCGGCGCCGGCCCGATCGGCTGCATGGCCATCGCCGTGGCGAAGGCCGCCGGCGCCCGCAAGGTCGTCATCACCGACATCAACGACGGCCGCCTCGAGCTCGCCCGCAAGCTCGGCCCGACCCGCGCGGTCAACGTCGCGAAGGAGAACCTGACCGACGTCTGGCAGCACGAGCTCGGCATGACCGAGGGCTTCGACGTCGGCCTCGAGATGTCCGGCAGCCCGCCGGCGCTCCGCCAGATGATCGACAACATGGTCAACGGCGGCCGCATCGCGCTGCTCGGCATCATGTCCGGCGAGGTCGCGGTCGACTGGAACAAGGTCGTGTTCAAGATGCTCCACCTGAAGGGCATCTACGGCCGCGAGATGTTCGAGACCTGGTACAAGATGACCGCCCTCGTCCAGGGCGGCATGGACATCACGCCCGTCATCACCCACCGGCTGCCCGTCGACCGCTTCCAGGAGGGCTTCGAGCTCATGGGAGCCGGCAAGTCGGGCAAGATCGTCCTCAACTGGGAATGACCCGCCCCGCATGAACGCCGCCTACTCCGAGCACCTCAAGAAGACCCTCGCCGAGATCGACGCCGCCGGGCTCTACAAGCGCGAGCGCGTCATCACCACGCACCAGACCGCCCACATCGCGGTCTCGACCGGCCAGCAGGTGCTGAACCTCTGCGCCAACAACTACCTCGGCCTCGCCGACAGCCCCGAGCTCGCCGCCGCCGCGCGCGCCGCCCTCGACCGCTGGGGCTACGGCCTCGCCTCGGTCCGGTTCATCTGCGGCACCCAGCAGCTGCACAAGGACCTCGAGGCGGCGATCTCGCGCTTCCTCGGGACGGAGGACACCATCCTCTACTCGTCGTGCTTCGACGCCAACGGCGGGCTGTTCGAGACGCTGCTCGGACCCGAGGACGCCGTCATCTCCGACGAGCTCAACCACGCCTCCATCATCGACGGCATCCGGCTCTGCAAGGCGCAGCGCTACCGCTACCGCAACCGCGACCTCGCCGACCTGGAGGCCAAGCTCAAGGAGGCCGACGCCGCGAAGGCGCGCTTCAAGCTGATCGCCACGGACGGCGTGTTCTCGATGGACGGCTTCATCGCCGACCTGAAGGGCGTGTGCGACCTGGCCGACAAGTACGGCGCGATCGTGATGGTGGACGACTCGCACGCCGTCGGCTTCCTCGGCCGCACCGGCCGCGGCACGCACGAGCACTGCGGCGTGATGGGCCGGGTCGACGTCTTCACCGGCACGCTCGGCAAGGCCCTCGGCGGCGCCAGCGGCGGCTACACCTCGGGCCGCAAGGAGATCATCGACCTCCTCCGGCAACGCTCCCGTCCCTACCTCTTCTCCAACACGCTCGCCCCGACAATCGCCGCCGCGTCGCTCGCCTGCCTCGAGATGCTCAGCCGGTCGACCGCGCTGCGGGACAAGCTCGAGGAGAACACCCGCTTCTTCCGCGCCGGCCTGCAGGAGGCCGGGCTCACCATCAAGCCCGGCACGCACCCGATCGTGCCGGTCATGCTCGGCGACGCCGCGCTCTCCCAGAAGTTCGCCGCCCGCATGCTCGAGAAGGGCGTCTACGTCGTCGGCTTCTTCTACCCCGTCGTCCCGCAGGGCACCGCCCGCATCCGCACCCAGGTCTCCGCCGCCCACAGCCGCGAGGACCTGGCCTTCGCCATCGGGAAATTTGCCGAGGTGAAGCGCGAGCTCGGGCTCTGAGCGACGCGGACCGGCCTACGGCAGCGAGGCGCTGAAGTCGCGCAGCGCCTGCCAGTAGCCCTCGCGGGCGACCGCCTCGAGGCCGCCGTGGCCGCCGCCCTCGACGAGGATCAGCCGCTTCGGCTCGTTCGCCGCCGCGTGCAGCGCCCGGGCGTGCCAGTCGGGGATCACCGGGTCGGCCGTGCCGTGGAGCACGAGCACGGGGCAGCGCACGTCGCGGAGCTTGCGCTCGTTCTCGAACATGTCGCCGACCAGGACCGGCCACCGCGTCATGACCCGATAGGCGCTGGTGAAGGTCCCCTCGAGAATCAGGCCGGCGAGGCGGTGGGTGCGCGCCAGCTCGACGGCGGAGCCGCCGCCGAGCGAGAAGCCGAACGCGATGACCCGCTCCGGCGGCGTGCCCTGGGCCTGGAGCCACTCGAGCAGCCTGCGGGCGTCCGCGTACGCCGCGGCCTCGCCCGGCGTGCCGCCGGTGTGGCCGTAGCCGCGGTATTCGTAGGTCAGGACCGAGAAGCCGCGCTTGACGTATTCCGGCAGGTAGCTGGCGAGGTCGCTCAGCTCCTCGCCGTTCCCGGAGAAATAGAGCAGCGTGTGGCGCGCGTCCGGATTCCGCCAGTGGCGCGCGTGGAGCGTGACGCCGTCGTCGGCCGTGATGCGGATCGTCTCGGCGGCGAGCGGCGCGCCGGGCGGCGGACGCAGGAACATCATGCCGGGCGCCATCAGCCGCGCGGCGCCGCAGACGAGCGCGTAGCCGACCGCGCCGAGGGCGAGGAGGCGGAGGGCGACCGCAAGTCCTTCCGGCAGGCTCATCGGCGCGGGTCGGCGGAGGCGGGACATCGGCAGGGGCGGCGTCCGCCGGGCGAATCCCGGACCGTCAGCGCGGGTCGGCGCCGCCGAGGATGTCTCGGACCGCGGCGAGCACCTCGCCGCGCGGCACTTCGCGCTCCGAGCGGTCCGTCATGTCGCGGACCTTGACCACACCCTTGGCCAATTCGTCGCCGCCGTAGATGAGCGCCAGCCGGGCGCCGGCCTCGGCGGCGGCCTTGAACTGCTTGCCGAAGGCGACGTCCTTCAGCGGGTACTCGACCCGCCAGCCCGCCGCGCGCAGTGCGCGGATGTCGGCGAACGCGGCCGTCCGCTCGGCCGGGCCGCCGATGACCGCGTAGACGTCGGGGGCGGAAACCAGTGCCGGAGCCAGGCCCCGCTGCTCGAGCAGGAGGCCGGTCGTGACATCGCCGATGGCGAAGCCCACCGCCGGCAGGTCGCCGTAGCCGAGCTTGCGGATGAGGTCGTTGTAGCGCCCGCCGCCCGCCAGCGCCCGCAGGTCGCCCTTGCGGTCGAAGGCCTCGAAGACGAAGCCGGTGTAGTAGGCGAGGCCGCGGACGACCGCGAGGTCCACGCTGACGAATCCGGACAGCCCCATCGCCTCGAGCCCGCCCAGCACCCTTCGCCAGTCGGCGAGCCGGTTCTGGAGCTTCTCGGACGCAAAGGGCGCGAGGCACGCTTCCAGGGCGGGCAGGCTCTTGATGCCGAGGAAAGCGAGGACTCGCTCCTGCTTCGCCGGGTCGAGCGGCCCGTGGGCCTCGGTGTAGGCCTTGAAGGCGTCGGCCCCCATCTTCTCGTAGCGGTCCACCGCCGCGAGGATGCCCCGGGACTGGGCGTCGTCGAAACCCAGCGCCTCGAGGTAGAAGAACCAGAGGTCGCGGTCGCTGAGGCGGACGTAGAAGTCGTCCTGGGTCAGGCCGAAACCCGCCAGGCACTGGACGAGCAGCGCGATGAGCTCGATCTCGGCCTCGGGGCCGGCCTCGCCGAAGATGTCCGCGTTGAACTGGTGGAAGGCGCGCAGACGGCCCTTCTGGGCGCGCTCATACCGGTAGAATTCCGCGATGCTGAACCACTTGACCGGGCGCTTGAGCGCCCCGGCGCGGGCGCCGACCATGCGGCAGACCGTGGGCGTCATCTCGGGCCGGAGAGAGACCTCGCGTCCGCCCTTGTCGGTGAAGCTGAAGAGCTGTCCCTCGATCTCGTCCCCCGACTTGGTCGTGTAGAGCTCAAGCGGCTCGAGCACCGGGGCGTCGTACTCCTGGAAACCGTAGGCGCGCGCGGCCTGGCGCCAGAGGCGGAAGATGTGCTGACGACGGGCGAAGTCTTCCGGGAGGAACTCCCGGAAGCCGGGGAGGGACTGGAATCCGGCCATGAAGCAGGTCGGGGCGCGACGAGATTACTTCTCGTCGTCGTCGCCGTCGGCGGACGCCGGGGGCGGCGGGTTGGCCTTCAGCTGCTCGAGATTCAGCGCCTTGATCTTCTGCTTCAAAATCTTGCCGCTCTTGAACTTCACCACGGCGCGCTCCGGGATGACGACCTCGGTCTCCGGCTTGTTCGGGTTGCGGCCGACGCGGGCCCGGCGCACCTGCACCTCGAGGACGCCGAAGTTGCGGAGCTCGACGTTCCGTCCCGCGGCCAGGGCGTCCATCACGATGTCGAGCGTCATCTGGACCGTGTCCTGGATCTGTTTCTGCGGGAAGCCGGTCTTCTCGTAGATTTCGAGGACGATCTCGCGTTTGGTCAGGTTCGTTGACATGGCGTGGCGGGGTCAGGGTTGGGAACGTAGCTCTTGTCTGGCGCAAACAATTCAACAGCCCGGGCTTGCGTCAACGTCAAACCTGCCTAAGGGCTTCAACTCAATACATATGCCCGAGCCCGGCGCAGTCCGTTCCATGTTCGCACGCATCGCCGGTCGCTACGATCTGGCGAATCACCTGCTCAGCGGAGGAGTGGATTTTTGGTGGCGCCGACGGTTGGTCCGGGCGGTGCACGATGCCCATCCGGCGCGGGTACTCGATTTGGCCACGGGAAGCGGCGATGTCGCTTTCGCTCTGGCCGACGGATTACCCAAATCCTTCGCCATCATCGGGATGGACTTCTGCCAGCCGATGCTCGACGAGGCCGTGCGCAAGCGTCCGGCGGACCCGAGGTGGGCCAAGGTGGAGTTCCTTCCCGGCGACGGCCTCGCGCTCCCCCAGCCCGACCGGGCGTTCGACGTCATCACCATCTCGTTCGGCCTGCGCAACATGGCGGATCGCCACCGGGCCCTGCAGGAGATGCACCGGGTGCTCCGGCCCGGCGGCCGGCTCTTCGTGCTCGAGTTCTCCCAGCCTTATCCGTGGTTCCGCCCGGTCTACTTCGCTTACCTCAAGCTCGTGCTGCCGTGGGTCGCGGGTGTGGTCACCGGGGACCGCGGCGCCTACGAGTATCTCGGCGGGTCGATCGAGGCTTTCCCGGGACGCGACGCGATGAGCGGGGAGCTGGCGCGCGCGGGATTCCGCGTCGTCCGGGCCGAGCCCCTGACGTTCGGCATCGTCGCGCTCCACGAGGCGCTGGCCTGAATCCGGCGCACTGCGCCGGAGGCCGGACGGTGATGCCGGTCAGTTGAACGACTTCCCGCAACCGCAGGTGCTCTGCGCGTTCGGGTTGCGGATCTCGAATCCCTTGCCGTGAAGGCCGTCGTCGAAGTCGACGCTCGAGCCGTTCAGATAGACGAGACTCGTCGGGTCGAGCAGCACCGCCACGCCCTCGCTCACGAACTCCTGGTCGTCGGGCTTCGGCACGTCGAAGGACATCCCGTACTGGAACCCGGAGCAGCCGCCGTTCTCGATGAAGACGCGGAGCCGCTTCTGCGGATCGCCGAGCCCGGCCTGCATCGAGCGGACCTGCTGGGCGGCGCGGGGAGTGAGCGTGATCATGGCGCGGACCGTAGGCCGGGGGAGCGCCCTGTCAATCGGCGCGACCGGCCCCGCCCGCCCGTCGCCGGTCGACTGCAAGCAGGAACCGTGCAACTTTCAGCGCAGAGTTCTTGCCACGTCCAGGGACCCGCGATTTGGTCGGGCCCGTGGCGTCCCTGAAGCACATCTTCAACGAGCTGCATTACGAACTCACGCGCAAGATCGCCGAGGGCGGCATGGGCATCGTCTACGAGGCGGTGCAGAAGGGCTCCGGCCAGTTCCGCAAGGTCGTCGCGATCAAGCTGATTCGCGAGGAGTACTCGGCGATCGAGGAGTTCCAGAAGAACTTCATCGGCGAAGCCCGGCTCGTCGCCGACCTGATCCACACCAACATCGTCCAGACCTACCACCTCGGCCAGATCGGCGGGCAGTACTTCATGACGATGGAGTACGTCTCCGGCGTGAACCTCGAGCAGTTCCTCGAGCGGCACGCCGAGCTGAAGCGGCCCCTGCCGGTGGACCTCGCGGCCTTCATCGTCTCCCGCGTCTGCCGCGGGCTCGCCTACGCGCACACCAAGCGCGACACGGAGGGCCAGCTGCTCGGCATCGTGCACCGCGACGTGAACCCGAAGAACGTGATGATCGCGCACGAGGGCGACGTGAAGCTCACGGACTTCGGCATCGCGAAGGCCCTGAACCTGATGTACAACGAGGAGGGTCAGGTGATCCCGGGCAAGGACGAGTACCTCTCCCCCGAGGGCGCCAGCTACGGGGTGACGGACGGTCGCTCCGACCTCTTCTCGCTCGGCATCGTGCTCTCCGAGCTGCTCCTCGGCCGGAACATCTTCCGCTCCCCCAACCGCCTCGATTCGCGGCGCAACATCCTCAGCCTGCCGATCCCCCAGTTCGCGACGCTCCGCCCGGACATCGATGCCGGCCTGGACAAGATCCTGCGGCGGGCTCTGGCCCGCGACCGGGCCGAGCGCTACCAGACCGCGGCCGAGATGATGACCGACCTCGAGCTCTATCTCTATTCCGACCGGTACGGCCCGACGAACGAGAAGCTCGGCGTCTACCTCCGCGAACTCTACTCCCCGACCGCCACCGACCGCGCGCCCCAGCTGTCCAACCCTCCCCTGCCCCCGCGGAGCTGACGCGCACGGGGACCTCCGCACATGAGCGGTCCGGGATTCAGCCAGGGCTTCCACCAGCGGCAGACGCAGCAGCTGGTGCTGGCGCCGCAGATGCGGCAGTCGCTGAAGATCCTGCAGGTCGCGGCGCTCGACCTCCGCGCCGCCATCCAGGAGGAGCTGCAGGCGAACCCGACGCTCGAGGAGCTGCCGATGGAGGGGGTGAGCCTCGACCGCGAGGCCGCCGCGGGCGCCGAGGCCGGGGCCGACACCTCGCGGCCGGACGGCGAGCGCGAGGCGCTCGAGTTCGGGAAGGACCGCGACCTCGAGATGCTCGGCAAGCTGAACGAGGACTGGCGCGACCACCTCAGCGACACCGGCGGCGTGCGCGCGACCTCGCCCGAGGAGGACGAGCGGCGGCAGCACTTCCTCGAGTCGCTGACGAGCGAGACCTCGCTGGCGGAGCACCTGATGCAGCAGGCCGAGCTGAGCGACGCCCCGCCCGACGTGGTCGACGCCCTGCGCTACCTCGTCGGGAGCCTCGACGACCGGGGCTTCCTCACCAGCTCGCTGCCCGACATCGCGCTCCTCTCCGGCCTCCCCCTCGAGACCGTGCAGCGCGCGGCGCAGCAGCTGCGGTCCTACGACCCGCCCGGCATCGGGGCGGCCGACCTGGCCGACACCCTCCTGCTCCAGCTCGCCGCCAAGGGCCGCGACAAGTCGGTCGCGGCGCGCCTCATCCGCGACCATTTCGACCTGCTCGTCCGCCGCCGCATCCCCGACCTCGCGCGCCGCACCGGGCTCGCGCCCGACGTCGTGCAGGAGGCAATCGAGGAGATCGGCACGCTCGACCCCGCGCCCGGCCGCCGCTTCGCCGACGACTCGAACCGCGTCGTCGTCCCCGACGTCACGGTCGAGCGCGACGGCGCGGACTGGAAGATCACGCTCAACCAGGACTACATCCCGCGCCTGCGCCTCTCCAACACCTACAAGGAGATGATCGCCAAGGGCACGCTGAACCGGCAGGAGCGCGACTACCTCCGCGAGCGCCTGCGCTCGGGCAAGTTCATCATCAACGCCATCGAGCAGCGCCAGCGGACGATCGAGCGCATCACGCGCGAGATCATCCGCCACCAGGCCGAGTTCTTCGCCGAGGGCGTCTCGCGGCTGAAGCCGCTGACGATGACCCAGATCGCCGAGATCATCGGCGTGCACGAGACGACCGTCAGCCGCGCGGTCGCCAACAAGTACGTGAAGACGCCGCACGGGGTCTTCGAGATGAAGTTCTTCTTCACCTCCGGCTACCAGTCGCAGGAGGGCGTCGCGGTGGCGAACACGAGCGTGAAGGAGATGATCGCCGACATCGTCGCCGGCGAGGACCCGGGGGCCCCGCTGAGCGACCAGGACATCGTCGGCGTCCTCTCCGGCAAGGGTCTCGCCATCGCGCGCCGCACCGTGGCGAAGTACCGCGAGGAGCTCGGGCTGCTCCCGAGCAACCTGCGCCGCCGCTACGACTGAACCGGCCCGGTCGCCCTCAGGCGATCTGGATCGACTGGTCGTGGAGCTTCGCCGCCTCCTGCACCGTCTTGGTGAGCTCGGGCAGGGAGACCGGCTTGAGCAGGTAGCGGTAGAGCGCGGCCTCGTTCACGCTGCGCAGCAGCATCTCGGGCTTCATGTAGCCGGTGACGAGGATGCGCTGCGTGTTCGGGTATTCCTCCCGGACATGGACGAGGAAGCTGAGCCCGTTGCCGCCGGGCATGAGGTGGTCGCAGACGAGGACCTTGTAGGTCTTCTTGTGCAGCAGGTAACCGGCCTCGCGCGCGGAGGTGGCGACGTCGACGTCGAAGAGCGGCGAGAGCGCCTCCGCGTAGAGCTGGCCGAGCGGCTTCTCGTCGTCCACCACCAGCACGGCACCGAGCTTGGCGGGGGCGGAAGCGGGCGCGGGGACGTCGGAGCTCATCGCCGCGCAACCTTGTTGTCCGTCAAGGGCATGGCAAACCGATTCCGCGTCGCCGCGCGGGGGAATTGAATTGCGTGAGCGCTCGCCCGCGTGGTTCGCTCCGGACGTTTCCATGGCCGAGCCCGACCTCTACCGCGCCGCCCGCGAAGGAACCCTGACCCTGGTCCCCGCGGCCCAGATGACCCGCGAAGCCCTGACCCGGCGGAACGCCTCGGGCAACACGCCGCTGCACCTCGCCGCCAAGTACGGCCACCTCGACCAGGTGCCCCAGGCCCTGCTCGAGCCGGGCACCCTCGGGCTGAAGAACGACGCCGGCTACACGCCCCTCCATCTCGCCGCCCGGGCCGGGCTCCTCGCCCAGGTCCCCGCCGCCCTCCTCACCCCCGAGGCGCTCTCGGCCCGCTCGAACAGCGGGTTCACCCCCCTGCACCTTGCCGCCGGCGCCGGCATCCTCGACCAGCTGCCCCCGGGCTTTCTCGGCATCGAGGCGACGCTGCTCAAGACGGACCACGGCAACACCCTCCTGCACGAGGCGGCGGAGCACGGGACCCTCGACCGCCTGCCCCCCGGTTTCCTCACCCGCGAGTCGCTGCTGCAGACCAACATCAGCGGCGAGACCGTGCTCCATGTCGCCGCGTTCAACGGCCACCTGCCCCAGGTGCCGCCGGAGTACCTCACCGCGGAGCTCCTGCTCGCCCGGACGGCGAACCACGACACCGTGCTCCACGCCGCGGCCATCTCGGGGCACCTCGACCACGTCCCGGCGGAGCTGTTCACCCACGACAACCTCGTGGCCGCGAGCAAGTCCGGCTACACCGTCGTCCACGCCGCGGCCGAGGCCGGTTTCCTCCACCAGATCCCGCGCGAGGCCTTCTCGATCGACCTCCTGCTCTCGCGGAACGACTTCGGCGACACGCCGATCCACGCCGCCGCGGTCGAGGGACACCTCAACCAGATTCCCCGCGAGTTCCTCAACCGCACCACGCTGCTGATCCGCAACTACAACGGCGGCACGCCGATCGGGGCCGCCATCCGGCACGGCCACGCCGACCAGCTGCCGGAGGAGCACCGGCCCCGCCCGCCGAGCGCCTTCCAGCGCTTCCTCTGCAACCTCGGCCTCGCCCGACCGCCGCACACCTGACACGCACGGCGGCGTTGCCCCGGCCGGGTTCCGGCGCTCCGCTGGACGGGACCGGGGCCGCGCGCCTCCCTCCCTTCCGATGAACACCACCATCACCGCCATCACCGCCCGCGAGATCATCGACTCCCGCGGCAATCCCACTGTCGAGGTGGACGTCCGCCTCGCCTCCGGCCATCTCGGCCGCGCCGCCGTGCCCTCGGGCGCGTCGACCGGCGAGCACGAGGCCATCGAATTACGCGATGGCGACAAAACCCGCTACCTCGGCAAGGGCACCCAGAAAGCCGTCGCCAACGTCAAATCCAAGATCGCTCCCGCGCTCCTCGGTTTCGATGCCTGCGACCAAGTCGGCCTCGACCGCACCATGCTAAAGCTCGATGGCACGCCCACGAAGGCCAAGCTCGGCGCCAACGCCATCCTCGGCGTCTCCCTCGCGACCGCCAAGGCCGCCGCCGCCGCCCTCGAGCAGCCCCTCTACAAATACCTCGGCGGACCCAACGCGAAGGTCCTCCCCGTCCCGATGATGAACATCATGAACGGCGGGGCGCACTCGGACGCGCCGATCGACTTCCAGGAGTTCATGATCATGCCGACCGGCGCGCGGTCCTTCTCGCACGGCCTGCAGATGGGCTGCGAGGTCTTCCACTCCCTCAAGAAGGTCCTCAAGGAAAAGGGCCTCTCCACCGCCGTCGGCGACGAGGGCGGCTTCGCGCCCAAGCTGGAGTCCGCCGAGGCGGCCCTCGACGCCATCGCCCTCGCCGTCAAGAACGCCGGCTACAAGCTCGGCAAGGACATCGCCCTCGCCCTCGATGTCGCCGCCTCGGAGTTCTACGTGAAGGAGAAGAAGCACTACGTCTTCAAGAAATCCTCCGGCCAGGTCCTCACCGGCGACCAGATGGTCGAGTTCTACCGGAAGCTCACCTCGAAGTACCCCATCATCTCCATCGAGGACGGCTGCGCCGAGGGCGACTGGACGACGTGGAAGAAGCTGACCGACGCGATCGGCGACCGCGTTCAGCTCGTGGGCGACGACCTGTTCGTCACCAACACCGCGTTCCTCAGGAAGGGCATCGAGACCGGCACGGCCAACTCGATCCTCGTGAAGGTGAACCAGATCGGCTCCCTCACCGAGACCTTCGACGCCGTCGAGATGGCGAAGGAGGCCGGCTACACCGCCGTCATCTCCCACCGCTCGGGCGAAACCGAGGACGTCACCATCGCCGACATCGCCGTCGCGACCAACGCCGGCCAGATCAAGACCGGCTCGCTCTGCCGCACCGACCGCGTGGC
>JACCDO011865703.1_pt1 | contig 13715 bp, 9 predicted proteins | sample 7446101 | NCBI WGS metagenome assembly JACCDO01 (sample SAMN15323440, study PRJNA562643) | freshwater metagenome | isolation source: river surface water | place: USA:Blue River Watershed | collected 2017-08-16
GTATACGGTGTTGTATAATCAGTAGAAGTTGTAGTAGTATATGGTGTTGTGTAATCAGTAGATGTAGTAGTTGTATACGGTGTTGTATAATCAGTAGAAGTTGTAGTAGTATATGGTGTTGTGTAATCAGTAGATGTAGTAGTTGTATACGGTGTTGTATAATCAGTAGAAGTTGTAGTTGTATACGGTGTTGTATAATCAGTAGAAGTTGTAGTTGTATACGGTGTTGTGTAATCAGTAGATGTAGTGGTTGTAGTAGTATATGGTGTTGTGTAATCAGTAGATGTAGTGGTTGTAGTAGTATATGGTGTTGTGTAATCAGTAGAGGTAGTAGTTGTGTAATCAGTAGGCCCAGTAGGAGGAATAGGAGCATCAGAATCTGTAGGCCCAGATGGAGTGTATAGTGTTGTAGTAGTTGTAGCATTTGGGTCTTCATAAGTAGGATTAGTTAGTTTTAATACTGCAGTTATTTGTGTTTTTCCCGGAGAGATACCTATGTCAGTATTATCAAAAGTAATATATTTAGGAATTGAACCATCTGCCAGGTCTACGAAACTGGCAACTTCTGTTGGAAAATTAATATTTATATAATTATTAAATATTGTGGCAAGTTCTGTAATAAGTATGTTTGCTATAGATTTGTTTGTCTTAGAATTATAATAATCTGTAAATCCAGGATAATAATTATCAATACCTCTCATATAATTATTAATTAATATCCATTGGATAGTTTGATTTTTGGTTAAATAATTGCCAGTTTCACTATTCCTATCAAGAGTTGGATTATATGGATTTAACTCTGAATATTTTACAGACATAAACAATCTAGATGCTTGTTTTAATGAAAGTTTATCTAAGTTGGGTTCAAGTGTTGAAGCCCATGAGTCATCAGGATTTTTTGTATACAGTTTTTGAAATTCAGGAAACCATGAAATAACCAAATAATTATTATTTGATACACAAGTAATTATTTCCTGGTTATCCATATCATCTATATTTGCGGTTTCATCACATGATAGTGGTATATAATTGGGTGTATCTTCTAATATAAAATTATTATTTGCAGTTGTGGTAGTTGGATTACTTTTGTTTGTTAAATTTTCAGCATCCGGATTATTCAATATAATTATAGGTTCAGTAGAAGTTGTTGTAGTAGTTGTAGTAGTCGTTGGTTCAGTAGTTGTAGTAGTTGTAGTCGTTGGTTCAGTAGTTGTAGTAGTTGTAGTCGTTGGTTCAGTAGTTGTAGTAGTTGTAGTTGGTTCAGTAGTTGTAGTAGTTGTAGTTGGTTCTGCACTATTTTTAAATGATAAATGGAAATATAAATCTTTTTGATATATCTTTGGTATTGAGCTAGACAGATTTGTATAATCTTCTAATCGAAAATGTGTAGTTGGACAACCAATTGTAGATGCAGTTTCTGGGTCATGCAAATGAAAAATTAGTCCATTTGTAGGATTTACAATTACATATGGCATATCGATGTAAATTTGCTTATAACTGCGCCCATCTTCTGAATAATAACCAATGTATTTATAATCATCATTAGCATTATCTGTCCAAGATAATCTACTATCTGCAACAAACTTAAATGAAAATGGAAGTCCATATGAAGTGGTTCCACTAGGAGGAGAATATGGAACATAATCTTCATATATCAGTTTATATGCAGGTAGTTTACAATTACTAGTGTTCATTGAGTCTCCAAATGACAGTATCCTTTGTAATTTCAATATTTTATCGATAACCGGTTTGCCAGTAATATTATTGCCATGTAATCGTATTTGCACCGGTTTGGCTTTCTCTAAAGCACTTGCTGTTACAGCTGGTGACAAATGCATTATTGCAGCATGCACTGTAGTAAATCCTTCTCTTTGCACTGATTTATAGCCCAAAATCAAATATAAAGAAATACCAACTAATGCCACACCTAGAGCACCAAATGTAATAAATACTAATTTACGTGTCCGGGCATTTTTTGTTTTGAGCAATCCACTAGAATATATTGATACTATTGTAATTATAATTACTATACAAATTAAATACCACCACCAAATATTCATCTTTTTTTCGGAGGTATAAATTAATAGCAGAAATCTTTATTTTTACTATATAAAATTATAAATCTTTCTTAATTAGCACACATGTAAAACAAAATTAGTGTTTAATAAAAATTGATTTTATTAAGATTATGTAACCAATAATAATTATTTAAAGCACAATCTACAAATAGAAACAAAAAACTAAGTTATTATCCCCTATCTGACCTAATATGTCTGCATCAGAATTAAATCAAACACAAACCACATGTGGAGGTATGGACCTAGGTAATCAAGTATTTGATATTATCGTCGCACATAGTTGGCCAGAAATGGGTATCGGCGCGGGCGGACAACTCCCATGGTCTATCCGTGCAGATTTGCTAAATTTCAGGCGGATTACATCAAATGCACCCGCAAATAAGATTAATGCTGTAATTATGGGTCGATTGACATATGAAAGTATCCCCGCGGCATACCGGCCACTAGCAGGACGGCTTAATATAGTAATTACTTCTAATCCACATGAATCAGAACATGAACTAACTGAATTTATTCGGCTGGAAGATTTGCAAGCGACTCTGGCTAAATATCAAATACACCGCAAATTTATTATTGGCGGTGGACAATTATATGATTGGGCCTTCCGGAATTGTCAGCTAGGATATGTATATGCCACCGAGGTATTCCAAAATGATAAACGCGACACTAGCAAATATGATACATTCTTTCCTGATTATCTAGCAGGCGCATCATCTGCCGCCTGGATGCATAACAACTGTGATTTAATGGTTCCAGTAGAAGTATCTCCAATCAAGCTGTCAGAAACTGCTTCTCAACCTAATGATACTGGATCATCTCAACCCGTTGCATATAGGTTTGTAACTTATTATAATACCAACCTAGCACCGCAATCACATCCTGACGCACCAAAAAAAGTTTGGGAAAGCCCAGAAACTCAATATCTCCAACTGATGAACCAAATCCTAACTGATGGTATTGACCGCCCTGACCGCACAGGAACCGGGACAATTGCACTATTCGGGACCCGGCAAGTTTATAATTTACATGAAGCATTTCCAATTTGCACCACCAAACGTATATTCTTTAGGGCGGTTTTTGAAGAACTTGCGCTATACCTAAGCGGTCGGACCAATAATGCTATTCTTCAAGCAAAAGATATTCATATCTGGGATGGGAATACTAGCCGGGAATTCCTGGACCGACGCGGGCTTACTGAATATCCAGAAGGCGATATGGGTGAAACATATGGCTTCAATTTCAGGCACTATGGCGCAGAATACGCTGGGTGTGACAAAGACTATACTGGGCAAGGATATGACCAGATTGCTAACCTAGTGCACCTTTTGAAGACTGACCCCACTAGTCGCCGGATGATTATTAATCTATGGAACCCGGCTACACAGGATAAAGCCGCGCTACCTGCATGTCTCATGATGTATCAATTCTTTGTGGATCCAGTTGCTAAAACCCTGAGTGTGCAAATATACTTGAGGTCAAGTGATTATTTCCTGGCCAATAATTGGAATGCCTGCACTGGTGCTATGTTAGTTCACCTTCTCTGCAGGCTAGAAGGAATTGACTTGACACCTGGTAAACTAATTGTAATCACCGGTGATACACATCTTTATAAGACTCACCTAGAGCAGGTTAATACTAACCTAATTCGACAACCTTATCTACCATGCCAATTGTTTGTTAAAGGCGGCAAAAGTCAATTACTAACTGATTTTACGTTCGAAGACTTGCGCCTAGTGGGTTATAAGGCCCATCCCAATATTCCGGCACCGATGGCTGTTTAGGCAAAATGACTAAGGTTGTTTAATTGGTCTTATTTGTTTTGTTGTTCCATAATAGCCGTCTGTGTAGCACGTTTTGTTTTTAATGAGCTAATGACTGATAAACTAACTATAACTAAGACACCTAGACCAGCAGCTAGGTATAAATTTTGTTCTTCAATATTAATTGTTAGTGGTTGTGCCATTTTTGATTTCATAGTTCGCGACTAATAATTCTGTTTAAATAATTCTGTTTTAAAAAACATGCATAAAATTATTACGCGTTATATATTTGATTTGGTGTAGAAAAAAATAAATGTTGTTAATAAAATAATAATACTTAATTGAACAGCACATAATATGAGTTTCACTAGGCTTCCTTATGATACTTGCGCTTATCGCCATGAGCTTGCTGAAAGTGTAGGCACACTTGGCTGGGTGCTCGATCCTAACCGATATGAAAATAACAGCAAATGCCGTATTGAATTCGGTATTGTTGGTGGGACCAATGTTAGCCATGCCAAAGGTAACTTGGTTGACATTGAAAGTGACCTCATGGGCACTACCCGGCTTCAAACCAAATGTCCCACACTCCAATACCTCAACCCATGCCCTAATGGTGATATGAACACCTGCCAACCCAAGAATATTGTCATCCGCAATACACCCACTACCCAAGGCCGTATAGTAGACACCACCCCGCTACATCTCAATAGCTGCCAAATGTTCCGCTATCGCCCTATTCCTATTCCTCCTCCTATGGAACCTGTGAAATGCACTTATAAGTAAACAGCACATGCATGTGGTAGGCTCACTACCAATCGCAGAATAAAATTAACCACTAGGTTCTAAAATATTTATTTTTTCACAATCTTAATTAAAATACTAATTGTAAATCCTAGCAACAAAAATCCAACCAAATAATAAAATGGACAAGCTACTACCCAAATTTATTACGGATAGAATCCCAATGTTTGGCGGGGGTGATAGTGATAATAAGAGCACTACAAATAACTCATCAGCTAATACAAATATAAGCCCACCAAAAGATTTAAATGAATTAGTGGACAGGATTATGGATAATCAGAATATTGATAATAAAACCAAGCGGGAAATATTAACTGTGATTTTAAAGAATTTGGAACATGAAGATGTTGCGCCACATTCTATGACATCTAAACATTCCGCATCAAATAACCAATTATCACCGGTGCACTATATGACACAGCCACATGTACCATCAATGATGCCGATGCAGCTGCCATTTCAGCAGCCAATGATGCCATACCAACAATCCATGATGCCAATGCAACTGCCCTTTCAACAGTCAATGATGCAATACCCAGGAATGGCACAACCAATGTATATGCCATATCCTGCTGTCATGGCTGCACCGTATGGTGCAAATCAGATTGATATGTTAACAAGTAAAGTAAATGACCTCTCTGGTGAACTCGGTCAATTAGTTGCATTAGTTAAGGGCCAAATAGGTGATGTGGATAATACACCTAAATCAAAACTCGAACATATCAAACAATTAATTAATGGATTATCTAGTTCTAATCAGATTGCATCAAATATTAACACTTCTGAACCTAGCACAACTACATCTGAAGAACCACAAGTTGTATCTGATTTACCATCCAAAACATCCAGTGTTAATAACTCGCTAATTGATAGTGTTGGTTCAGCCATTAATTCAGTTAATTCAGCTCTAGGTCTCAATTCATCTGAAGAAACCCCTGTGCAGGCACCTAATACAGAAACACCTCAATCCGCGACCCCTACAACTCCACTAACACCTGAAAATTCACAAAGTTCAGAAGAGAAAATAAGCCCAGAAGCCCAGAAAATCTTAGATGAGGAATCAGCTGCTGTCGCGACAGCTGAAAATACAAGTGCACCAAAACCCGCAACAAACATGTATGATTTAAATGATTATCCAATCGAAGAACCCAAACTACCAGAGCAGAAAACAATTAATTCGACAATTAGCAATAATACTGCACTTGCTAGTCAACCTAGCCCTGCTACTAATTCATCACAAACAGCAGCTAATAAACCCGCTACTAATTCATCACAAACAGCAGCTAATAAACCCGCTACTAATTCATCACAAACAGCAGCTAATAAACCCGCTACTAATTCATCACAAACAGCAGCTAATAAACCAGCTGTGCCCGCAAGTAACCTAGCTGATGCAATTAGTAATCTTAATAAGTCAGCTGCAGTTAAGCCAGTAGAAGTGATAACTCAACAGCCGACACAACAGCAACAACCACAAACAGGTGGCTCTAAAACGATTAAGAAACGGTCAGGTGTCCTTAGTAAGGTAGCTGATGCGCTAGGCTTGACAAATGTAACACAAAAGGCAAAACATAACATGAATAGCAATGGTAAACGCGGTAGACCAAAAAAAAACTAGGCGAATGCAAAAATAATAAATATTAATAAATTATAAATTATAAACTATATTAATAAACCTAGCACCACAACACAAACCCGACAAGGATGAGTTTTAACAGGATTCCGTATGACACATGTGCCTATTCACATGTATTAGCTGAAACAATCGGTCCCGGTGTTTATCAATTATCTACACCCCCAAATAGTTGCAAACCTTGCCATCCTACTGACCCATATATCAGGCTCCAATCAGTCGGTGTCAGCCACAGCCGTAATACTAGCTTGATTGATATTGACAGTGAACTCATCGGTATCACCCGTAATCTTTCAGGATGCCCTGAACGTAAATATCTCCCGTCCAAAGATAGCAGCCCATATGGTGGTGCTCAACCCGGGCGTGCTGCAGGGTGTGATAAGAACGCTAAACTTTGTGTCGATATGAGTGAAATGATACATTTCGGTGACTGCTTCCCATCTACTGAAGACACCCGGTTGAGCAACCCACCTTGCACACTCCGTGGCACTGGTTGGAACCGTTGGGAATGGTTATGTCGCAATCCCCAGGAGCGTGTCACCATTCCTTTTGATTATCAAATCGACTCAGTGCTCCTAGCCAAGGATAATCACCGAGCATGCGTTCCTAGACCAGTGCAACAAGACAACGCATGGCCCACACCCAATAACAAAGAGCCAGTTTGCAACTATACTGCCAGTTTCTGTCCTGTCCCTCTTGGCCCTCCAAGTGTTCAATGGCAAACTGCTGAAAACATGCGCCTGATGTAACCACGCTTATTTGCCTAAATCTATTTGTTTTTCGTGTTTTCTATTTATTCTTTTCCTATTCTTTGTAAATCGGCCAAATACCGTAGAGTATTCTATTTAAGAACACTCTAGGACACACCCGTTAGCACCTAAAAGAACACTCAAACAGAGTGTTCTTATTTAGTGTGCTAGACGGTAATAGCTCTAATCCTGAATAATTTTTCCTGGCTACCACGTAAAAGATGGTGCTAGGTTCAACTCATACCCTTTCTATGCAAAGAAATAATGATTCACTTTCAGGTATTGTAATCGGTATCCTTGTATTACTTATTGGACTGATAGTTGTCATTTTGATAGTTTGGAATACTACAAAGAGAAAAACCGGAACACCTGATGCTGCAAACGACAAATTTACAGGTGTTGCATACACACATTGCTCTACTAAAAAATTAAACTGGCCATTACGTAATGCATTTAAAGAAAAAAGAATTATTTTTTTAACTCCAAGTGACTTAACTAACCTAGCACACCAACCTAGCAGGCAACCCAGACAAATTATTTATATACCATGCAATTATAATAATTCAGATTGGGATATTCACGAGTTTTTAAAAACTATTAAACCTAGCCGCACTACCGGAGCAGCACAAATAATCACAGCTGCTGTGCTAGGTTGTAACAAGCTGTGTTCTAAAAACGGCCTATGGTCAGTATTAGAGAGAGTATATCGGCGTGACGGTGCCAAAACAATAACACCAGAAAGTTGGGTTATTACAGCTCAAATTCCACAGTTCAAACAAATAATACACATCCGTGGCCAATCACATAATACATCTAATACACGAAGTCAGGCATTCATACTAAAGAAGAATATACAAGGCAAACAAGGATTATTATTGTCTAATTCACCTGCTACTCTAGGTGGGTTATTAGCAACTCCAGACAAGTATGCAGTCGCACAACGTTACTTACCAAATCCGTATCTAATTCATGGTCGCAAGTTGAATATCAGGCTATATGTGCTTATAACTATTTCTAGGGATTTCTCTCCTGCACATCCGGAATGGTGGTTATACACTCGGGGCAAATGTATTTATACCAATCGGACATACACTCCACTCCCAGCAAATACTACTATTAGGTCGGGTTCAGAGCAGGATTTACCACTTTTAGAGCAACATTTTACTAGTTTGAATTTGGATTCCGACCGTGTATATTCACAAGAACATTGTCCAGAAAGCCTAGATGAGCTCTATAAATACATGTCCGGGCGCGGGGAAGATTGGCTACTAATCTGGCATAAGATACAGCTAGGTCTCAAAAAAGTTGCTGCTGCATATCAAGATAAATTATCTATTCCTGCTGGTGTTGATAAAGCATATCAAATATTTGGGGTTGATTATATTATTTCCGCGGACCCCAAGACTGGCAAACCACAAGAACCCTATTTATTGGAATTCAATAAAGGTCCTGAAATGAAATTCAAATCACCAAAGGACCCTGAATTGAAATCCGGGTTACAAACTGATATCCTGGCACTTGTGCTAGGCACAAAAAATACCCCACATATTACAAACCACGCTACAAATCACCCCGCAAACCAAAACACTAATCAGGACAAATGGATACAAATAAATTCAAAAGATAAAAGTAAAGGGAAAAGTAAAGACAAAAGTAAAGACAACGGCAAAATAAATTAATATAAACCGCGAAATGATAGAAGGTGAATTTATAAGCCTAGCTGTTAAAACATTAGTAGTAGTATTAGTTATAACCATTGTATTATCTGCAACTGTATTTTATTACCGTGAACAACATCAAAAAGAATGGCATGGTATTGGAAATTCAGAGAAATCTGGTTTTGCGGATTTCCCGGGTAATCAAGAACTCAAATATGTTATGTGGATTGGCGACACAGTGACTACATTGGATATCCTAGCATTAGCTCAACAACCAGGATCGGTTATCCAGCCAATTTATATTCCTGACCCGGAACCAGGTGCATCGTCTGCGATGTCTGAATATGAGTTACAAATAACCCGCACACTTCGCACAATGATTAATACTAAATATCCACAATCGCAAATCCTACCTATAATTAGTATTACCCGACAGCGACCAGATGACGAAGCATTTAATCGTGAATATGATATGGGAGCAGATGATGGTGCGAGTGATGCCCTAATCCGTGAAAATATACTCCGACGCTGGGCTAAGTATTATAAGTTGACTATTACACAACCTAGCACAGCTACTAGGAATTCAAATAACAAACGTCGGAAAATACTTAAAACAACAAATAAACCAGGCGATGGCCCTATATTGTCTGAAACATGGAACTGCAGGTTTCCGATTGGTGCAAATCAAATTCCATGTGGTTTATGTAAGAAATGTGAAAAAATGAATTCATTAGTATGAACCACAATTATTTGGCGAATGCCTCAAATTCAAGTTTCTCCGTAAGTGCTGTTTTCTGATACGAAAATTTGGCATCTCTAGTTATACGCATAGTATTCAAACGCTGTTTTTGGCAATCAGAACATGCAAGCGATGGATTTGAGTTAGAAATAAAGAATTCAATCCATTTAGAAGCAATAGACTTATCAGTTAGTGTTTCACGTCCATTAATCAATTGGAAATCCAACACATGTAATTGGTTTTCATTGAGAAAATTGTGTGCTATTTTTTTATGAGATAGCACTGTATCAATAAGATTTAGGTCACGGTAATGATATCTTTTGTTGCAACAATCACATTTATGTCCATTAATTGCGTAGCATTCATCTTTCATTTTACGACGTGCTGCAAAAGTTGCATTAAAAAGCGCATCAATTGTGCCGAATTTCTTGTCTTCACCATAAATACATTTTAAATAAGAGATACTAATAATTTTTTGAGTCCCATCAGGTTCTTGTAGAATTGATCCATACGATTTTATTTCAGGACCTGCTTTATAAATAGTTATATCATCTTTTGCCTTTTCAGACCATCTTGGATGACGACTAAAAATCTTATAAAATAGAGGTTTATGTTCCGGCAATATATCATCATGTTCAGCTATATACTTTTCCATATATTTAGCAACAATCCATTCATCGGATTTATCTTTATATTCTGTCTTCAAATCATATGATAGTCCAAGTTTATGGAAATCCGACAAAATTTCGGTAATAGTAATGCTATTATTGCAAGCCATAAAATGTGTTTTTTTTGTAAATCACGACTAAATTTAGTAATTTTTTATAATAAAAACTATAAAAACAATTTTTTTATTCATTAGTAGATTTGTGTTTTATTTACGCCCACTACCTCCAGATTTACGCATCAGAATGAAGTTGTCAATACAGTCAAATAGTTTGTATTTAACACTTGCTGGGATAGATGCGCATTTCTTAATACTATCTAATTGGCACTCAATATCCCGGTAAAAATCAGTGTCCAAACTTTGAATAAACCCACGATTATCCTCTAGGAAACCAACAGTGAAATATACCCGGCGCTCAACTTCTTCCAAATTAACTGGCTCCCAATATAGTAATTCATTTAGCAATTTGAAATTGGAATAAATTGCTAATAACATAATATCCCATGCAGACGGTGCACTACGGTTACGACCACTTGGGACATCCAAGAAATATTTGGCGAACAATCCTAGAATACTAAATGCATCCTGAATATTCGCCAAATTTTCAACACCACCGACTTTGGCGGCCAATTCATTGTCTAGGTTAGCGAAGTATTCGGCTTCTTTAAGAAATTGATTAATCTCATTGAGTAGTGCAGATTTATATTCATTTAATTCATGAAAGCCGGGTTGCCAATTACCTAGACGTGATGCCATAACAGGTGATTTAGATTTCAAACACATAAGTAAAGACTGGATAGATTGGGAAGATACCGATGATTGTGAACCGCCCATAATCCGCCGTAGAAATTTGAAATAAACTTCTGACATATTCGATTGTGTAAGCGATTTACCAATCAGATTATTCCATAATTCAACCATATATTTTTGAAATTTCTCCCGAATTGTTTCAACTGGTATATCATTATTTAATTCATCCAAAAACCATCCTGCAAATATATCAGTAATACTATTTGCAATAATATCCATATTTGCAGAACTTATCTTATTCAATTCACGATTGATAGCCATTTTAACCCTGTCAGCACCTAACAATTTACTTAGAACACCACCTGTTCCACTACCAGATGTAGAACTAGCAGCCGCACCTACTCGATTACCACGCCCACCAGATGTAGATGATTTATATCCAGATTGCCCACTTGTTCCACGTTCATTTTCAGGGCGATATGGTTGATTATATGAACCACTACCTGATGACCTAGAGCCACTGTTATTAATTCTAGAATCACGTCCACCACGCCCACCTGACTTGCCACCACCAGAGCGTTTAGGCATAACCTGTTGAAATCCATCATTATCACCAGCCAATAATCCATTTTCATTATTTCCTACTCCACTAGGTTGCTGTTTATTACGAACAGATGTAGGAGGCAATAAACTACCATATTTGGCCTTAATACGTTGTTTATTTTGTTTAATTATTTCACTATTAATATTGTCAAGAACATCATAGAGATAATTTAATAACTCTATTTGAGGTCCAACGCCTATTTCCTCATATAGCTTAGCATGCTCGACCTTCAGTTCTTTTAATATTTGAAATGTAATACCATTTTCCATATAATTATTAGCCACGTCAATCACAATATTTTGGTTTGCATTAGTTATATCATGCACTTCCTTTTTTGCATCTGTATCATACTTAATATTCTCATCATCAATTGATTTGTTAATAGTTGTCATTTTGTCTGAGTTATATAGTATTTACTAGGGTGTGTTTAAGTTGTGTTTCGGGTTCCTAAATTATTTATGGAAAAAATTGGTTGTTTCAAATGACCACAACCAAATGGTATATTCTAATATATCAGAATATATTCGTTTAAATCTTATAACCGCATACCTAGCAGCACAGCCTGCCAATCTAAATATTAAAGTGGACACAACTTGAATGTGTGCAGTATCAATTTTCTATAAATTGGGTCAATACCCGGATTATTAGCCAAGTGCAATGTGTGGCAAATAATAATAAAAGTAAATAAAGGTAAATTATAAAATAGAATACCATTTGATTAATATTCCATCATCATATAATAAAATACTATATTAAATGTTTGCACCATTTAATCAATCAGCAGCCGGTAATCAATTAGGTTCTGGCAATCAAATGGGGTCAAATACTGTTTATGATGGTCAAATGTTAGCCGGAGTATATCAAGCCGAAACCCGTGCCGCAAATCAAACATGGCAAGCTGCACAAAACCCGGGTTCTACTGGAATCATACCTGGTCTTGGATTCGCACAGAATATATTAAATAATAACACTTCAGCTGACCCAAAAACTCGCACTAACCTAGCAGCCCGTCCTAACCAAGTAATAAGTCAATTAACTGGGCAAGCTATCCCGGCTGGTGAATTCCATCAAAATCAAGTTCCGTTTATAGGCGGTGGCGTCCGGCAAAATATCAACGCATTTGCCAATGAAAGCAAACTTGAACACTTTACCGGGTCAGGGTTTGGGCAACGCCCTAAGAAGATGGAAGTCAGCAGTTTTTTTGACCAGGCACCTAATGCTGGTAGACCAGTATTTGGTAACCAGGCAGTTACTACTCTAGGCTTAGAAAACCGTTTCCATGTCAGCCAATTCAGGCAAGGTGAAAAACCATTCCAGGACATCAAAGTCGGGCCTGCACTTAATGCCGGTTTCGGGACTCAAGGTCAAGGCGGGTTCCAACAAGCTAACGCACTTGAATTTGCCCGTGCAGCTGCTAACCGCACTATTAATAACAGGTTACCAAATAACCCTAGAATCAGTTACGGACGCCCGCTCAATCCAGGTGCTCTACCTGGTGGAAGTCGTGGTCTCCAAGCCGCAGTTAAGAAGAACCGGCCCGATAAGTGGTATCGCAATACTCCTGACCGTTATTTCGTGACAACTGGTGCAGTTACCGGGGCTACTTTGCGCGAGAAAGTTAATGCCAAAGCCACACGGCGTCAGAATCACCGTTCATACTATGGTGGTCTAGGCACAACTGGTGTCACTAAACCCAAGAAAGACCCAAGTGTTCGTAAGAGCCGTCGCAATAACTTTATGACTGATGGTGTGCGTAATGCTTATCGTGAGGGTGGCTGGTCAGTCGATGAAAAAGCCAATGAAGAGGGTGTTGGCGATTATGGTGCAAAGAGTATTGAAAACCGACCTAATGAACGTGATGTAACCCAATTACGTGAACATCGGCTCAATGTCGCCACTAATGTTAAAAAACTAATTGCACCACTAAGTGATTTATTCCGCCGGACGCGCAAAGAAAATGTAATTGGTAATATCCGGCCTGAGGGTAACATGAGTGCCCAAATGCCTAGTAAACTCACTATTTATGACCCTGAAGATATTGCACGCACTACTAAGAAGGAATTGAATATTCATAATGAACATGACGGTTTCTTGTCCGGGCCTGAAAAACCCACTGTTTATGACCCGGAAGATGTAGCCCGCACAACCCGTAAAGAACTTAATATTCATAATGAACACGAGGGTTTCTTATCCGGGCCTGATAAACCCACTGTTTATGACCCTGAAGATATAGCCCGCACAACCCGTAAAGAACAGAATATACATAATGAACA
>JACCDO011689409.1_pt1 | contig 13713 bp, 12 predicted proteins | sample 7446101 | NCBI WGS metagenome assembly JACCDO01 (sample SAMN15323440, study PRJNA562643) | freshwater metagenome | isolation source: river surface water | place: USA:Blue River Watershed | collected 2017-08-16
GTATTGACTACTGCGAGCAATAAATCTTGCAGGCCAGCAGGAATAGCGACGCCTTTAGGTTTAGCGCTTACTAAATATTGCTTGAAGTTGTTATTAGTGCTTGAGGACAAAAGTATTTCTCCAATGGTTAATGCTAATGACGTTCTTTAGGACTCTATTTTGCCCTGTTATCCAAAAGACTAGTTACCTAAAGCCTTGCCAATCACCTCTCGGGTATCTGGAGAAAGGGTTGGACATGCTGCCACGCGCTCTAGAGCTGCTTTCATCTTATCTTGATAGGGTTGGGCAAACAAACGCCAGCGATCCAAGGCTCTCGCCAAGCGAGCTGCAACCTGAGGGTTAATTGGGTCTAAAGCCAGAACGCTATCAGCCCAAAACTCGTAACCACTGCCATCCGCCTGGTGAAAGCTTGCAGGATTATTAGAGCAAAAAGCATGAATCACGCTACGGACGCGATTCGGGTTATTCATCTTAAATGCAGGATGCTCACGTAATTTCTTGACATCGCCCAGGGTTGACTCAAGACCATCAACGGGTGGACGACTTGATTGCAATCCAAACCACTTATCAATGACCAAGGCATCATTAGCAAAGCGCTCATAGAAATCAATCAAGCAGTCTTTTGCTTCCTTCGCCCCATGAGTCACCAAGCCAGCTAAAGCAGCATAGCGATCAGTCATATTGTCAGCAACGCGGTATTGATTTACTGCCATTGGCGCCCAAACATCCTTATTGGCTTCTAGCAACATACTCAGAGCTAGGTTCTTTAGAGCGCGCTTACCAGAATCAACTGCATCAGACTTAAATGGCCCCGGTGTTTGCATTTGTTGATAGATTGCAGCCCACTCTAATTGCAACTGCTTCGCAATTTCTCTGCGGAATGCACGGCGTGCGGCAAAGATTTTCTGTGGATCTACGCTAGCGCACTGCTCGTAAAGATATGACTCTGCAGGTAGCGTCAAGGCAAGCTCTTTAAAGGCTGGATCCAGCTTAGAGTCTAGCAAGAGATCGCGATAGGCATTAATCAATCTCTCATCAGGCAAGCGATTGTTCAAAATCATTTGCATCGCTAGCCTCTGAGCAGCTTCCCAGCGACTAAAGGGGTCATCATCAGATGAGAACAGAGTCAAAAGGTCAGCCTCACTTTGCTCAAAGTCTAAATGGATTGGGGCTGAGAAATTCCGATTAATCGACAGCACTGGGCGCTCATCAATATTGTCAAAAGTCCAAGTTTGATTGGCTTGCGTCAATTCTAATAACTGCTCTACTTGATCATTACCTTTAGTAATCAAGCGCATCTTCAGTGGAATATGAAAAGGTTTTTTCTCAGACTGACTTGGACTTGGGGCGCAGCTTTGAGTCAATGTGATTTGATACTGTTTTTTGCTCGCATCGTAATGCTCTTGAACTTTCACTCTCGGGGTACCTGCTTGGCTGTACCAATTTCTAAATTGGGTGAGGTCTCTGCCATTAGCATCTGCCATTGCCAGCAAGAAATCATCACACGTGACCGCCTGGCCATCATGGCGCTTGAAATACAAATCCATACCCTTACGGAAACCCTCTTTACCGAGTAAGGTCTGATACATGCGAACTACTTCTGAGCCCTTCTCATACACAGTCACGGTATAGAAGTTGCTAATTTCCTGATATTCATCTGGACGAATAGGGTGAGCCATCGGACCTGCATCTTCAGGGAACTGCAGTTGACGCAGCAAACGGACATCTTCAATGCGCTTAACCGCCCTGCCCGATTCACTACCCATTTGATCAGCAGAAAACTCTTGATCTCTAAATACTGTTAAGCCTTCTTTGAGAGATAGCTGGAACCAATCCTGGCAAGTTACTCGGTTACCAGTCCAGTTATGGAAATACTCGTGTGCAACAACGCTTTCAATATTGGCGAAGTCTGCATCGGTTGCCGTTTCAGGTTGTGCGAGTACAAACTTGGTATTGAATATATTCAACCCTTTGTTTTCCATCGCGCCCATATTGAAGTCACTCACTGCCACAATCATGAAGCGCTCTAAATCTAACTCCAGGCCAAAACGTTTTTCATCCCAATGAATCGAGGCGATTAAAGAATCCATGGCATGACGAGTCTTCTTCAGATCATGGGGCTCCACCCAGATCTGCAAGAGCTTCTTCGCGCCACTGCTAGTAGTAATAGTCTCCTCAATGCACTCTAACTTACCGGCCACCAGCGCAAATAAATAAGATGGCTTGGGAAATGGATCTTCCCAGGTAGCGCTATGCCATCCGTTTGGCAATTTTTCAGTATTGAGTAAGTTGCCATTTGACAAAAGAACGGGGTACTCAGCTTCGCGGGCACGCAATGTCACGCGATAGCGTGCCATTACATCAGGGCGATCTAGGAAGTAAGTAATCTTTCTGAAGCCTTCAGCCTCACATTGCGTAAAGAAGCTTCCATTCGAAACATATAGGCCCATGAGAGAGGTGTTTTTCTCAGGAACACAAACGCAAATGATTTCAACAATAAATTTATCCTTACCTTCATTTGGCAAAGAATGAATAGTCAAAAATTCAGGGGTGAGCTCAAAGTGGCGATGAGCCTCTCCATTAATACGCAAACTCACAAACTCCAACTCTTGGCCAACCAACACTAATGGTGCCCCTGCTTCAAAGCTCTTGCCTGGCAAGACCTCAATCCGACTTTTGATAATCGTGCGTGCGGGATCTAAAGCAATATCAAGCTCTACTTGATCAAAGGTATAAACAGGAGGACGGTATTCGAGCCGACGAAAGCTCTGTGGCAGATCAGTTTTCATGGGTTTATTTTAAGCCTTGGCTAGAGTCGCTGCAGACTCGCCATTAGGCTACTAACCCCAGATCAGCGTGGCAATACCAATGGCAATAAAGGTCACGGCGGCAACGGCATGCACCCACTTAATGGGCATACGCTTGGTAAATTTTTGACCAATCCAGACTGCTGGAGCATTGGCCAGCATCATCCCTAATGTGGTGCCAACCGTTACAGAGAAAACATCTTCATAGCGCGCACCTAGAGCAATCGTTGCAATTTGGGTCTTATCCCCCATCTCAGCCAAGAAGAATAGGCCAACCGTTAGCAGAAATACTTGCCATGCACGATCAGCTACCTTTGATCCGGCTGCATCGTCAATATGATCCGGGACAAGGAGCCATAGCCCGATTCCTAAGAAGCTCAAACCTAAAATCCAGCGCATCACATCTGGAGAAACCAAAGTCGTGAGCCAATGGCCCAGCAAAGCTGCGCAAGCATGATTAGCAATAGTGGCAATCAATATGCCCATAATAATTGCTAAGGCCTGCTTGGGATAGCGTGCCGCCAACATCAAAGAGAGAAGTTGAGTTTTATCACCCATCTCCGCTAAGGCGACAACGCCAGTAGAGAGGGCTAGAGCAGAAACATCCATGAAGGTAGTGGTTCCAGTAAATACAGCAATCAGTAGTACGTTGAGGATAGTTTAAATCCCCAGCGTACCCACAAGCCACAAGAACTACTAATCTCTATAAAACCAGCTTAAGCAAGCAAGAGCTCTTCTGCCAAAGAAAAGTCTAGGCCTTGTGCTAGAGCCACTGGTTGAGAGGTTAATGCCCCCTTATGCACACTTAGACCGTTTCGCAAGTGATGATCTATCGATAAGGCTTTCATAACACCACGGTTGGCTAAGGCCTCTACAAATGGATAGGTGGCGTTGGTTAATGCAAAAGTGGAGGTTCTTGCAACCGCACCAGGCATATTGGCAACGCAATAATGCAATACACCATCTACTAAGAAAGTGGGGTCAGCATGTGTAGTAGGCCTAGAAGTTTCAAAGCATCCGCCCTGATCAATTGCCACATCCACCACTACTGAGCCTGGCTTCATTTTTTTCACCATCTCATGGGTAACCAACTTTGGCGCTGCGCCACCGGGCAGCAACACTGCACCAATTACAACATCTGCCTCACAGACTTCTTGCTCTATTAGTAAGTTATCAGAATAAAAGGTTCTTACGCGGTTGCCGTAATGCATATCGATCTGACGTAAGCGATCTATGTCACGATCAAAGATGCAAATATCAGCGCCCATACCGACAGCCATTTGCAAAGCATTACGTCCTACGACCCCGCCACCCAAAATTATGATCTTCGCTGGAGATACACCCGGCACACCTGCCATCAGTACGCCCAGGCCGCCATGTGTTTTTTCTAAATGAGAGGCTGCAGCCTGAATCGACATGCGACCAGCGACCTCGCTCATCGGCGCCAATAGTGGCAGTGCCCCATTCACAGCAGTTACTGTTTCATAGGCAATACAAGTGGCACCAGAATCAAGCAAAGCCTTGGTCTGCTTTGGATCTGGCGCTAAATGTAGGTAAGTAAACAGAATCTGATCTTCGCGGAGCATTGCACACTCTTGTGCTTGAGGCTCCTTGACCTTCACAATCATCTCGGCCTTATGAAACACTTCTGCCGCACTATCAATCAGGGAAGCACCAGCAATTCGATAAGACTCATCTGTGAGGCCAATCTGCTCACCCGCACCCCGCTGAACCAGAACGGTATGGCCTTGTTTACAAAGCCCCCTGACATTTCCCGGAGTTAATCCAACTCGGAACTCATTATTTTTAACTTCTTGCGGTACACCAATAATCATTGTTATCTCCCTTTATTTAAATTCACGATTACTTTTTGTTTTATGGTGTAAGCCAACGATATAAAACATCGCCAGATACACCGCTAATAGACACGGCCCTAATAACAAAGCGATCCGTGCATCCTCATGAAAACCCATCAGCACAACTACCAAGAAAATGAATGCCAGAGCAAACCATGAGGAATACGGATACCAAGGAGTGCGATACGCAAGTTCAGCGGCCTGGGCCTTAGTTAATGAGCGGCGGAATTGAAGTTGCGTAAATAAGATCGCAATCCAGACCATCAAACCAACAAAGGTCACTGCAGCCATGATGTATTGGAATGCCTTATCAGGCACAAAGTAGTTCAAGACAACGCCTGTCATACAGACCGCAACGGTGACGATCACTGCTCGATGGGGAACGCCGTACTTTGATAACTTTGCAAACGGGGCTGGAGCGTAACCATTGCTCGATAGCGAGTACAAGAGTCGGCCACCACTGAAGATCCCGGCATTACATGATGACAGCGCCGCAGTAATGACAACAAAGTTAATCAAGCCAGCGGCTTCCCGCAGACCAATACGCTCAAACATCACCACAAAGGGGCTACCCTGCTGACCTACTTCGTTCCAAGGGAAAATCGCCAGAATGACCAAGATGGCTCCCATGTAGAAAATCAAGATGCGCCACGCTAGTGAGTCAATTGCCATGGGGATTGTTTTGCGCGGATTCTCTGCCTCACCAGCAGATAAGCCAATCATCTCAATACCAACATAGGCAAATAGGACCATCTGTAGTGAGAGCAACATTCCACTAATACCATTCGGGAAGAAGCCACCGTGTTGCCATAGATTACTCAAACCAATCGGCTGCCAATCATTGGTAAAACCAAACAAGATCACTGATCCACCGAGAGCAATCATGGCAATAATTGCTACTACCTTAATTAAGGCAAACCAGAATTCAAATTCACCAAATACTTTGACGGCGATGAGATTGATTAAACCCATCATCACGATCGAAGACAGCGCCCAGACCCACTGTGGCGTTTCTGGGAACCAAATGCCCATGTAAATACCAACCGCAGTGACCTCAGCAATGCCAACCACAACCCAATACGTCCAATAGCCCCAGCCGACCATATAACCTGCCAATGGGCCCACATAGCTGTTGGCATAAGCTGCAAAGGATCCCGCGACAGGCTCATGCACCGCCATTTCACCAAGTGCGCGCAATACGATAAAGGCAACGATTCCTGCTAGTAAATAGCCCAAGAGAATCGACGGCCCAGCAATTTTGATTGCACTTGCTGATCCTAGAAATAAACCAACGCCAATCGTTGACCCTAATGCCATCAAGCGAATGTGTCTTACTTTGAGATGGCGTTTTAAGCCAGTGTGTTCAGTCTGCAAAAGAGACCTCCTTTCGATTTGTCATTGGCTGATTTACCAACGAAGCAGAGTCTAGGGAGTGCTTGGCAGATGTACTAGGGGATAAAAATACCTAAAGTGATTAAAGATATAAAAAGGAAATTGCTTAAATGAGAAATGTCTTTTAAATCAAGAGCAAGGAAAGTCAGAAATAATTTCTGATTGCAAAATAATCAGTAATTTCCTACAGGGAATCCCCTTAAGGAATTAGTGCAAGTAAAGTTGTAGCTAAGCTTGGGCAGCTATGAGATTCAAAATCTCAGCAGCAGCTGCAAGGCCGCAGGCCGCAGTCACCATCACGGTAGAACCATATCCCGAGCACGCTAAGCCACCATTCGCAGCGCCAGCCCTAGGCTCATGGGAGTAAATCGCACGAATCCCAATTTTCTTCTTTAAGTTTCTGGAGAAGCCGTGATCTTGTCTGAGTCCTTGTCTTACTTTTGCCAATAAGGCATCTTGCTCAGTTCGAGAGAGATCATCACAACGCACCGAGGTTGGATCAGTCTTACCGCCAGCAGCTCCACACATGACTAGTGCACGATTATTTTTATTTGCCCATACCGATAACGCAATTTTGGTTTGCACTGAATCCGTAGCATCTAATACCAATGCATTATTTGGTATGAGTACATCTAAATTTTCTGGAGTTAAAAATTCATCGCAAGGAGTTAATGTGATCTCTGGATTAATTTGCAAAATACGCTGCGTCATCGCCTCAACTTTGGCCTTGCCGTACTGACCCTCGAGAGCATGTAATTGACGATTAGTATTACTCTCCGCAATATGATCAAAGTCAACCAAGACAAGGTGACCAATTCCGGTTCGAGCTAATGCCTCAGCTGCCCAGGAGCCAACCCCACCTAGACCAGCCACCACCACCGTAGCATTACGAAAACGCTCACGCAGCTCTGAGCCATAGAGTCTAGAGACCCCGCCAAAACGACGATCTTCGGTACTTTCTTCTATCTTGTCTTCTGCCATAGCTTCTTTATACTGAAATAATGGACTCCATTGCTCAACTTCGTAAAAACTATACCTTTGGCCAGCTTTCAGAAACTGACGTTCCTGGTAATCCAATTCCACTTTTTCAACTTTGGTTTGACCAAGCTGTGAGAGCGGAGTGCCCTGAACCCAATTCCATGACTTTGGCTACAGCCGATAAAGCAGGTAATCCATCAGCTCGTATTGTCTTACTAAAAGGCGCAGACGAAAACGGTTTCACCTTTTTTACTAACTATAAGAGCCAAAAAGGCAAAGAATTGGCGATCCGACCTCAAGCCGCACTGCTTTTTCATTGGCATGAACTAGAGCGTCAAGTGCGAATTCAAGGAGTTGTAGAGCGAGTGAGCGCCGCAGAAAGTGATGAATACTTCCACTCTAGGCCTCCTGCATCACGGATTGGCGCTTGGGCTTCCCCACAAAGTTCAGCCATTCCAAATCGTGAGTTTTTGGAGGAAGCTGAGAAACGCTTCACCGCAGAGTTTGGAAATACCCCACCACGGCCCGAGCATTGGGGCGGGTATCGCTTACGCCCAACTGAAATTGAATTCTGGCAAGGCCGCCCTTCCAGGTTACACGATCGCATTCACTACAAGTTCAATGGATCGACTTGGCAAGTAAACCGCCTAGCTCCTTAAGAGTATTGCGGCGCTATCAGCGCTTTAAATTTCGCCCTGAACTTTGCTAACTTAGGCGCAACCACTGCCATGCAATAACCTTGATTAGGGTGTTGCGCAAAGTAATTCTGGTGATAGTCCTCAGCAGGGAAAATCGTAGGTGCCGCATCAATTTGTGTCACTACTGTCCTAGAGTAAATTTTAGAATCGTCAAGCTCTTTAACTACCTCGTGCGCAATGTTGGATTGCTCATCGCTGTGCGTAAAGATGACCGATCGATATTGAGTGCCATGATCGTTACCTTGGTAGTTCAATGTCGTGGGATCATGAATCACAAAGAAGATCTCCAATAGATCTCGAAAGGAAATGACTTGGGGATCAAAGAGGATGTCCACAATTTCCGCGTGCCCTGTAACGCCAGTACAAATCGCTTCATATGTGGGATTAGGTCTTGTGCCTCCAGCATATCCAGAAACGACTGATTTAACCCCGGAAACTTGCTGATAAACAGCCTCAAGGCACCAAAAACAGCCGCCGCCCAAAGTTGCGCGCTCTAAAGTGGTTTGGTTTTTATCAAGGGTTTCGTTCATGGCTTTATCCTAATGCCTTATTTCAATATCTGCCAACTATTAAAAACTATGAATCGCTTCACCATCCAGCTTGATGAAATTAAAGCAGCCTATGCTGCTGAGCCAAATCCCAGCCTTGAGGTCAGATTGGAGCGTATTGGCCGAATCGAGAAAATGATTGAAGCCAATGAAGAAAAGATCTGCAAAGTGTTGACGGCAGACTTTGGAGTTCGCCACCCTATTGAAACGCGCCTTGCTGAATTTCAGATGGTGTATCAGGTCTGTAAGTACACCCGCAAACATCTCAAAGAATGGATGAAGCCTGTGCAAATGGAGGTTCCCTTTTATATGGGCTCTACGGAAGCATGGCTTCAAAGTCAATCAATTGGTGTGGTTGGGATCATGAGCCCCTGGAATTACCCCATTCAATTGGCCCTAGTTCCTGCCATTGCTGCACTTGCTGCTGGAAATCGGGTTTGGCTCAAGCCTTCTGATCGTAGCTCTCGCACCTCTGGATTTTTAGCGGGATTGATTCAAGAATATTTTCACCCTAGTGAATTTTGCGTTAGCACTGGTGGCGTTGACGTAGCAGAACAATTCGCTGCACTAGCATTTGACCATCTCCTGTTTACCGGATCAGAAGCCATTGGTAAAAAAGTAATGCGTGCTGCTGCCGAAAACCTCACTCCAGTGACCTTAGAGCTTGGTGGCAAAACGCCAGCCATCATTGATCCAAGCGCCAAACTTCAAGATGCAGCTGCCGCTATTATTTATGGCAAGCTACTCAATAGTGGTCAAACTTGTATTGCCCCTGATTACATTCTGATTGAACAAAGCAATCAAACGGCATTTATTGAAGCGCTACAGACTGAAGCCCAAACTCAATTTAGTAATCCTGAAGAGCTCACAGGCCCCATTGATGATGATCAGTTGCAATATTGGCAACACATAGTTAGTGATGCGCTAGATCGCGGTGCAAAAGCCATTCCACTACTCAAAAATCCATCCGCTGGAGCTAGAAGGTTTGAGCCTGTTCTACTGATTGATGTGCCGCCTCAAGCTCGCGTTCTGCACGAAGAAATTTTTGGCCCCATTCTGCCAATCGTAACTATTGCAGACACTGCCGCAGCCGTTACTTATGTTAACAACAGACCACGCCCTTTAGCCCTCTACTGGTTTGGCAAAGAAAAGAAGAATATGCAGCGCGTTCTAGATGAAACTCGCTCTGGTGGTGTGACAATTAATGACACCTTATTGCACGCCGCTGTAGAGTCTTTACCATTTGGTGGAATTGGTGCTAGCGGCATGAGTTCCTATCACGGTAAAACGGGCTTCGATACTTTCAGCCATGCAAAACCTATTTTGGAAGTACGTGGCTTTTTGGGCAGCAATCTTCTCAAGGGCACTAAACCTGCTCGACCGCCCTATGGAAAAAAGACTGAGCGCCTCTTAAAGCAGCTAAAGTAATTAAGCAATTAATAGGCGTAGAGCAAATCCAATAAATAACAGCCCCGCCAACATCCAGAGACTAGCGCCCCAGCGTGGATGACTCTCAAAAAATCTTGAGCAGAATTGGCCTATGCAAATCAAGGCCGCCAGATAGGTCATGCTCATCAGCTGCAAAACGGTTGCTAGATATAAAAAGGTATATGCAGGATTATCAAAATCGGGGCGAATAAACTGTGAAAAGAAGGCGATGAAGAAAAAAATTGCCTTAGGATTGGTCAGTGATAAAAGAAGTGCCGCTGTGAATGGATGTAATTGCATAAGACGCGCTTGGATTTCATAAACTTCTGAAGGTCTGCCCAATGCCCAACGCTGTTGACCACTCCGCAGCAAGCCAATCCCCATCCAGGCTAGATAGGCCGCACCCAGAACTCGGATGATGGCAAAAAGCACTGGTGATGACATTAACAATGAACTAGCGCCCAAGGCAACTGCAAGCATCAAAACTAAATCACCGATAAAAATGCCCAGCGCTGCCCAAGCCCCAAATTTCCATCCTCTTTGCGTTGCAGTAGTTAAGACATAAAGTGAGTTGGGACCCGGCAATAAAATGATGAAGAGGGTGCCGAGCAAATAGCTCGTGAAATCAACAATTCCTGCGTTTGAAGGGTTGAATAGGTCTAAAGAGAAAAATTCCATCTCTCCATCATAATTAATTCGGGAAAACCCTTGTAATCACCCCCTCAAACTGTCATAATGAGAGGCTTTTTAAAGCAATTTGATTCATCGCCCCCCAGCTATATTTCAGCGTACCGTTTAGAAGTCATAAACACCGAAGTTCATAAAACGCGCTGCCGCCTGTCTGATGGTCGATGCCTTTGACCATCGCATCCCATAAAACCATGGATGCAACATACGGAGACATCCCTTTGAGGGGATGTGTAATAGCATGACTTTTTCTAAAGAAACTAAACACGAGTCGAAAGACTCAAAAAGCGCTGGAAATGAATTCCAGAATTTCGCCCTAGCGGCACCACTCCTAAAAAACGTTGCTGAACTGGGTTTTACCCAAGCCACTTCCGTGCAAGCACAGGTTATTCCTGCTGCTTTAGCTGGTGGTGACTTATTGGTCAGCAGCCAAACCGGTAGCGGTAAAACCGCAGCCTTTTTATTGCCTTTGATTAATCAACTCATCGAAGATAACCCGAATAATTCACCTGTACCAGGTCGCGCACAACCTAAAGTATTAGTGCTCTGTCCTACTCGTGAATTAGCTCAACAGGTTACTGCTGATGCGGTGAACTTAGTTCGTGGCATGAAGGGAATCCGTATTGCAACTGTCATGGGCGGCATGCCTTATGGCAAACAAATCCAAGCTCTGAAAGGTGCCTTGTTAGTTGTTGCAACCCCAGGTCGTTTACTCGACTTGTGCGATAGCAAAGCAATTCGCTTAGATGATGTAAAGCAACTCGTCATTGATGAAGCTGATCGCATGCTTGACATGGGTTTTGCTGACGATCTCGAGGCAATTGATAAGCGTTGTGCGGGTCGCAAGCAAACTTTGATGTTCTCTGCGACCTTTGCGCCAAAGATTATGTCTCTAGCAAATGCATTGACTACAGATGCTAAGCGAATTGAACTTGCTCATGCAGGCGAAAAGCACGCTAACATCGAACAGAAGCTGCATTGGGCTGACAGCATGTCACATAAACATAAATTACTTGAGCACATTTTGGCTGATGCTAGTTTGGATCAAGCAGTTGTGTTCGCAAGCACCCAAGTTGAAAGCGAAAAAATCGCTGACACATTGCGTGCAAATGGTTATGAAGCAACTGCCCTACACGGTGCAATGCCTCAAGCTGTACGTATGCGTCGCCTAGAGTCCTTACGTAAAGGTCATACCAAGATTTTGGTAGCAACTGACGTAGCGGCTCGCGGTATTGATGTGCCACGTATTAGTCACGTGATTAACTTTGGCTTGCCAATGAAACCAGAAGACTACACACACCGTATTGGTCGTACTGGTCGTGCTGGTCGCAATGGCGTAGCAATCACTTTGGTTGAACATCGCGATCGCGCGAAGATTCGCAATATCGAGCGTTTTACACAGCAAGATATCGTAGCTTCAGTCATCGCTGGTCTTGAGCCACAAGCCAAGCCAAGCTTTGGTGGAGGCGGTGGTCGTCCCGGCGGTCGTTCTGGTGGTGGCGGTGGCGGTCGTTCTGGTGGTGGCGGTGGTGGTCGTTATGGCTCAGGCGCACGTTCTGAATCGCGTTTTGGTGGTGGTGGCTCAGGCGGTGGTAATCGCTCAGGCAATCATTTCGAAGCCCGTTCGAATGGCTCCGCTGATTCACGTCCAGCGCGCTCTGCTGATTCACGCCCTGCTCGTTCCGCTGACTCACGTCCGGCACGTCCTGCAGGCCCACGTTTTGCTAAACCAAAGTCTGGCGGTCAACGTCGGAACTTTAGCGGCAGCTAAATATGATTCACCGTAATCGTCTCCGTTCTTCATGGAATCGAGTCGGTTCCGGTGGAATTCATCGGGCGCCACGAAAGTGGCAACTCTGGCTTAGCGATACCGGGTCACTCACCCAAAAAATTGAGAAAGCTATTGGTCAAAAACTCGAAGTTCAAGTTTTACGAGACTGCCCTCAATCACTAAATAGTGACGAAAGTCGCTATTTCCACTTCAAGATTAGACGCTGTAGAGTACGTGAAGTGCTTTTATGCGCAAACAATATTCCTTTGGTGATGGCGCATAGCGTTATTCCTACTTTGAGCTCTAGTGGCAGCAATCATGCGGTGCTGCGGCTTGGCAGCAAGCCTTTGGGAGCGGTGCTCTTTGCTAAAACACGCAAACACTCCAAAGCAAAGCCGCCGCGAGATATTGCACGCTTAGATAAGAGTAGTGCTTTGTGGAAAAAGTGCTCTAAGAATTATCCTGAATTGAGCTCACCCCTATGGGCTCGTCGCACCCTTTATAAACTCAAGGGACATCCAATTCTGGTGAATGAAATTTTTTTGCCAGCCTTACTTCGATTCTCAAAAGCTTAGATCGTTAGCCAGGCTAAGCTGGCTTTAATGAGAGCCTCGTCACCAGGGTCGGTGGTAAATACTTCTCCAAATCCAATCTGCTCAGCCGCATCCGCAATATTATGGTGTGAGCATAAGGCACTTGCACTTTGTAGACCCTGATGAAATTGATCCTGAAGCACTTGACCTAAATAACGTACTGCTTCAGATGATGTGAGTAACCAAAGTGATTTTGAGAAATCCATCTCATGAATTGCGTGCCAAGCAGGATTATCAAGATCTAACGGTACGCGAGTGTATGTAGAAATCGCCTCAACCGTTGCGCCTGCTTTTACTAAGGTGTCAGCTAACCACTCACGACCACCCTCGCCTTTAAAGATAATGACCTTCTTGTGATTCCAGTCCCAGCCAAGAGCTTGTAACTCATGCCATAAACCCTCTGAATCCCACTGCTCATTATTCTGAGGAATGATGACAGGCGTAGGATTTTTTTCTTGGCCAATGCCATGATTTTGTAGTGCCATTTTGCTACTGCCACCCATTACACCGACTGGAATAATCTGCTTAGAAAATTCTTGCCAATCACGTTCTAATAAACGCATCACACATTCAATAGCATTGGGACTAACAAAGATTGCAAGATCTGTATCTATTAAAGCGGTAGCAATGTGATCTGCCAGCTGATCATCTGTCTTAGGCACAATCGTTAGCAATGGTAACGAGACTATTTCAGGGAGGCTACGCTTAGCAACGCCACTTTGCTCGATGCTATTCGTGAGAACCTCTATCAACTGTCGCGCTTGCCCGCTAGGTCTAGTGATGATGATGGTTTTAGTGCTCATCGCTGCAATGATTTTATTTAGTAATCTTCGGAATCAATTCCGCCGCACCTTGCCCTAGTAAATCTTGGGCAACAGCCAAACCTAGTGCTTCTGCATCGGCAAGTGATTGCACTACTCCTTTGCCATGGGCTAGGCAGATGGCTTTGCCATCA
>JACCDO011096100.1_pt1 | contig 13711 bp, 10 predicted proteins | sample 7446101 | NCBI WGS metagenome assembly JACCDO01 (sample SAMN15323440, study PRJNA562643) | freshwater metagenome | isolation source: river surface water | place: USA:Blue River Watershed | collected 2017-08-16
CGCGGACCAGCCGCGCCCCTACACAACCCTGCGCCCGCGCTCCGGACTTGAGCCGCCCCCGCTCTTTCCGCCATGGTTCGACGTCGCCGCCGCCCGCCCCGGGCGGCAACCCCCCGCGCACCATGAACCGTTCCCGCCTCCTCGCCGCGGCTGCCGCCGTCGGCCTCGCCGCTCTTCCGCTCCTTCGGGCCCAGACCGCCCCGAAACCCGCCGTACCGGCCGGGCCCGACGCCGTCGTCGCCCTCCCCGCCTTCGAGGTCTCCACGGACCAGGACCGCGGCTACCAGGCCGTCAATTCCCTCGCCGGCGGCCGCACCAACCTCCCCCTCGCCCTCATCCCGTCCGCCATCTCGGCCATCACCGCCGAGTTCATCGAGGACCTGATGCTGACCAACATCCGGCAGTCCTACTTCTGGACGGTCAACGCCGCCCCCGGCAACTTGCGCCAGCAGGAAACGATCTTCGGCGATTACGAGTACAACATCCGCGGCGTCGGCTCCGGCGCCCCCGTTCCCACGCGCCACCACTTCCACTTCTACGGCGCCGCCGACACCTACAACACCGAGCGCTTCGAGTTCGCCCGCGGCCCCAACTCCATCGTCTACGGCGACGCCCAGCTCGGCGGCCAGCCCACCACCTGGACCAAGGTCCCCCGCGTCGACCGCGACGCCCGCTCCGTCCGTTTCCAGGCCGACAGCTACGGCGGCTGGCGCGGCACCTTCGACGTCAACCAACGCCTCGGCGCCAACTTCGCCGCCCGCGTCAACGCCCTCTACCAACGCGGCAAGGATTGGCGCGACGGCATCGACCTCGACAAGGAAGCCGTCCACCTCGCCGCCCGCTACCGCCTCGGCACGAAGACCGAGCTCCGCGCCGAAACCGAATTCAGCTACGAGGAACGCGTCACCTACTCCATCAACCACGCCGACGGCTCCTCCTACTGGACCGGCCGCACCGCCGACACCGTCGGCCCCAACGCCATCCCCGTCGCCGAACGCGCCGCCGCCGGCGTTTCCCTCCAGAGCACGCAACCCTACTTCCTCGTCATCCCCGCCGTGCCCTCCGCGGGCTTCCAGAATTGGCAGAACGCCTACCTCACCCTCGGCACCGGCGCCTCCCTCATGGCACGCCCCCGCGCCGACATCCCCAACGCCCCCGCCCTGCCCTCGCGCGAATTCACCGTCCAGCCGCCCGACGGCACCGCGTCCCACAAGTTCAACACCACCACGCTCTGGTTCGACCACCGCTTCACGCCGAACCTCGAGGCCCAGTTCTCGTATTACTATTTCGACGACGACCGCATCGCCCGCACCACCGAGCTCTTCGGCACCCGCCGCGTCGACATCAACCGCCTCCTCCCCGACGGCCGCGCGAATCCCAAGTTCGGCGTCGCCTACTCCGATGCCGCCGTCGGCGCCCAACCCCAGGCCCGCACCGTCAACGAAATCCGCGCCCTCGCGACCTACCGCTTCGCCACCGCCCGCCGCGGCCTCGACCTCAAGCAGCGCTTCACCGTCGCCGGCGGCCGCCGCTGGTTCAACTTCGACCTCGAGTCCCACTTCCAGCGCCGCGTCAACGGCCCCAACCCCGATCTCCGCCTCGAGGAAAACATCGTCCGCTACCGCCTCTACTGGGACGAGCCCCGCCGCTACCCCGTCATGGGCCTCCCGTCGGTCGCCGGCACCGACATCCAGTACCGGAAAGTGTTTTTCCAGACCCACACCGACGACGTCCTCGATTACGGCCAGCTCGTCTCCCACACCACGCTCTGGGGCGAGCGCGTGTCCCTCCTCGGCGGCATCCGCTACGACACCTTCGACCGCAGCCAGCGCAACAGCGAGCAGACTCCCACCGGCGCCATCCTCCTCGCGCCCACCGCGCAGACCGGCCACGCCACCACCTACTCCGCCGGCGCCATCGCCTACCCGCTGCCGAAGACGCGCTGGCTCGGCCTCTTCTTCAACTACTCCGAAAACTTCACGCCCGCCACGCCCGGCCTCCCCCGCTTCGATCTCACGCCCTTCGGCCCCACCAGCGGCTCCGGCAAAGACTTCGGCCTCCGCCTCAACCTCGCCGACGGCCGCCTCTACGCCTCCTTCAGCCGCTACGAATCCCGGCAAAAGGACCGCATCACCGGCACCAACGCCGGCGCCCTCCGCGGTCTCTGGCGCGCCATGGGCTACACCGTCACCGTCGACGAACGCCGCTTCAACATCGACTTCCGCGACACCGAATCCCTCACCGCCGACGGCTACGAGTTCGAGATCACGGCCAACCCCTCGCCCAATCTCCGCCTCACCGCCGGTCTCGGACTTCCGGATACGGCCATCGTCGACCGCCTCGCCGACACCAAGCGCTACAACGCCACCCACCGCGCCACCTGGGAAAACGCCATCGCCACCGGCCGCGGCGTCAACGGCGTCGTCCTCACCGCCGCCGAGATCAATTCCCTCCGGAGCAACCTCGACGCCCTCGACCAGACCCTCCTGACCACCGTCGCCGGCGCCCGCCTCAACGGCACGCTCAAGCACACCGCCAACGTGTACGCCACCTACCGGTTCACCGACGGCCCGCTCAAGGACTTCGCCTTCGGCGGCGGCGCCTACTTCCGCGGCCGCCAGAAGATCGGCAACACCGACCCGCAGATCCTCTTCAACACCACCGCCCCCACGCCGACGCAGCGCGCCGCCTCCGCCTTCGCGTACACGTATGCGCCCGGGTATTACAACACCGCCGCCCACCTGTCGTACGAACGCCGCTTCGGCCGCTACCGCGCCAAGTTCCAGCTCAACATCGACAACGTCCTCGACGACGACGACGCCCGTTTCTACTCGATCAACGTCCACCGCGTCGGCGGCCTCGCCGCCAATCCGCTCACGCAGACCCCCGGTTTCTTCAACTACCCGGACCCGCGGAAGTTCACGTTCTCCGCCTCCGTCGCCTTCTGATCAGCGCCCGGGCGCCGCGGCTTCGCCGCGTCGCCTAGGTTGGTGCCCGGGGTGGGGGTCGAACCCACACGCCTTTCGTCGGAAGATTTTGAGTCTACTGCGTCTGCCAATTCCGCCACCCGGGCCGGGAAGGGAAACCGGAAACTGAAAAACGCCGCCGCCCCTGTCCATGCCAAACTCGCCCGCCTTCCGGCGCCGCGAAAGCAAAAAGACCGCCGGCGTGAACCGGCGATCGTGGCCAACCTTGGACTTCCGCTTTCCGGGCGGTCCGAAACGGACCCGGCGTCACGCCCGGCGCCGCCGCGTCGCCGCCATCCCGGCCAAAGCCAGAGCCAGCAACGCCACCGTGCCGGTCGCATCGGGCACCGTCGCATTGTTCGTGATGCTGACCTTGGTCAGCGTCGCGGACAGATCCCGGTCGTCGAAGCCGATCTGCAGGCCGGTGATCGCGCCGTTGATCGGGCCGTTCGTGAAGCTCGCAAACGCCACCGAAAGCACGCCGCCGTTGTTGGCCGCCAGAGCCGACAGCGTCGAGCCGGCGACCGTGAAGCCGTGCCACGCATTGGCGGAATCAAGCGCGTGCAGGAAGAGGCCGTCGTTGCCGCCGCCGGCGTCGCCCGCGCCCAGCGCAAAGGCGGTGAACTCGAGGTCGAACGTCAGCGCGCCGTTCAGATCCAGGCTCGTCGAACCCGGGGAAATCGCTTTGCCCCAGCGCAGGAAGGTATCCGAAAACCCCGTGATCGACGTGCTGAACGTGCCCGCGCCCGTATTGAGCGAAGCCGAATGCGAACCGAACACCCTCGACATCACCGTGCGGCGCGCCCCGCCGTACGGGCCCGCCCCCGTGAAATCGACCGTCGTGTTGGACGCCGGATTCACGTAGGAGAAATTCGCGCCGGCGCTGAAGTCGTCGATCGTGATCGTTCCCGCCAGCGAGGCAGGAGCGCACGTGAGCGCAGCGACCAGGCACGCCTTGGCCAGCGTCGCGTTGAAGGAGAAGAAGCGGAGGGGTTTCATGGCGGGATGGAGTGTTTCGGACCACCTCCCGGCATGGGAGACGGTGTCGCGCCCCAACCAGCAAACGCGTTGCCATCAGCCCAATCGCCGACCGGGGGTGCCGCTAGCCGGTCGTATCCATAAACTTGGATTCTACCCACGTGTCCTCTGCGTAATCCCCGTATCCGTCAAAACGTAAAGGTTTCCGACATTCCCGGCCCCACGCAGGTAAAACCCATCCCGGCCAACCCGCCCGCCGCCCCGGTCTTCAAGCCCCGCCCCGTATTCATTCTCCCCTATTTCCCTTTTTCCCATTTTCCCGATTTCCTGATTTTCCCACGCCGCTCCGTTTCTTCCTTCTTCTTTCCCGCTTTCCCGCTTTTCCGATTTCCCGCTTTCCCAATTTTCTCCCCTCGCCGGTTTCTTCCTTCTTCTTTCTCTGTTTTCTTCTTTTCCGATTTTGAACGTCCGCCCCCGCCCCGCGTCTTTCCCCGCGTAGTCAGTTACCCGTTCTTTTTGGGAAGTTCATAGTTTGCAGTTCAAAGTCGGCAAGGGCGCCGGGATTCATCTCCCGGCGCCCTTTCTGTTTTTGCCCTCGACCCCGCGCCGCCCGCGCCGCTTCGCTCGCCGCACCATGCCGGACTTCCGCGTTTTCTGCCGCCCGACCGATCCCGCGTCCGCGCAGCTCACGCTCTCCGCCGGCGAATCCCACCACCTCGTCGTCGTCAACCGCGCCCGCCGCGGCGATCCCGTCGTCGCCTTCGACGGCCGCGGCCGCGAATGGCTCTGCGAACTCGCCGACGACCGCAAACAGGCCGCCGTCCTCGCCGTGCGCTCCGTCCGCAGCGCCGACCCGCTGCCCTGCGCGATCACGCTCGGCCAAGCGATCCCCAAGGGCCCAGCCATGGACGCCATCGTCCGCAAGGCCACCGAACTCGGCGCCGCCGCCGTCGCCCCGCTCGCGACTTCGCGCACGCAGGTCCACCTCGACGGCGACCGCGCCGACCGCAAGACCGAGAAGTGGCAGACCGCCGCCCTCGAAGCCGCCAAGCAATGCGGCAATCCCTTTCTCCCCGAGATTCTGCCCACGCAGCCGCTGGCCGCCTTTCTCGCCGCCACCGCCGGCCACGATCTCAAGCTCGTCGCCAGCCTCCACCCCGGCGCGCGTTCGCTGAAGGCCGTCCTCGCCGCGCTCCCCGCGCCCCCGCGCACCGCCGCCTGGCTCATCGGCCCCGAAGGCGATTTCAGTCCCGCCGAAATCGAAGCCGCCGTTGCCGCCGGCTATGCGCCCGTGACCCTCGGCCCGCTCGTCCTCCGCGCCGACACCGCCGCGACCTATGCGCTCGGCGTGCTGATGCATGAGCTGAGGGGCGCAGCCGGTTGAAAGTTGAAAGTCCCGAGTTGAAAGCCCGCTTCGGCCGCCGGCGGTTCCGGTCTTTCAACCTTCACCTTTCAACTTTCACCCGCGCGGCGCCCGGCGCCGCGCCTCACCATACCAGCAACCCGCCGGCAAACGTGAGCCCGGCGCCCACGCTGCAGAAAATGATGCGGTCGCCCTCGGTGAAGATGCCTTCCTCGGCCGCCCACCCCAGCGCCATCGAGACGCTCGCCGCGCTCGTGTTGCCGTACTTGGAAATCGTGACGACGAATTTGTCGTAGGGAATGCCGACGCGTTTGCTCACCGCCGTGAGGATGCGCGCGTTCGCCTGGTGCGGCACGATCCACGCGATGTCCTCCGGCTTCAGATTCTCCCGCGCCAAGGTCTGCTCGATCTGCTCCGCGAAACCGACGACCGCGTGCTTGAACACCGACGTCCCGTTCATCTGCAGGTAGAAATTTTCCATCCCGCCCGCCTCGCCGCTCGGCCACGGCATCAACGCGCCGCCGCCGGGCCGCTGGATCGCGTCGAACTGGTCCGCGTCCCCGCTCAACCCCATCCGGTGCAGCCGGTGCCCGCCCGTGCCGTTGGTCAAAATCGCCGCGCCGGCGCCGTCGCCGAACAGAAACGCCGTCTCATGGTCCTCCGGATTCGTGATCCGGGAAAGCAGTTCCGCCGTCACCACGATCACGTTCTTCGCCGTGCCCGCCTTGATGAAGGCGCGCCCGACTTCGAGCGCGTAGAGCCAACCGGAACACGCCGCGTTCAAATCGAACGCCAACGCGCGCGGAATGCCGAGCCGCCGCGCCAACGCGCTCGCGGCCGACGGCACCGGCTGGTCCGGAATGATCGTCGCCATGATCACGCCGTCGATCTGCGCCGCCGTCATGCCGGCCTGCGCCAACGCATGCTGCACGGCCACCACGGCGAGGTCCGTCGCCGTCTCGTTTTCCGCGGCGTAGCGGCGCTCGCGGATCCCGGTCAGGCGCACCATCTCCTCCTCCGTGCGGTGGGGGAAGGCCTTCAGGATTTCACTGTTGGCGCGGATCGTGGACGGGGCGGCATGGCCGACCCCGGCGATGCAAACGGTTTCAAGGGACATGCTCGGAACGAAGAGGGTTGGGCCGCCGGTCGGCGGCGTCGATTCAGGATTTCCGCGCCGCGAGATATCGCGCCACGTCGTCGCCGGAGACCCGGCCGCCCGGTCCCGTCGCTTCGATGCCGGTCAAGGTCGCCGGATCGAGTCCCGCCTCCTGCGCCAATTTGGTGGCGCGGGGCGTCCAAATAAGGGCCGCCGCCGGTTTGGCCGGCGCCGCCGCCGCGGGCGCTGCCGCCCCGGCCTTGACCTCCAAATGACGCAACGACGCATCCGCCGTCTCGATGCGCAGGAAGGGTGAGCCGGCCGGTTTCACGTCGCCCGCCGCCACCAGCACGGCCTGCAGGGAGCCGTCGCAGGGCGACTCGAATTCGAAAATCGACTTGTCGCTTTCGAGTTCGGCCAGGCGTTGCCCCTTGGTAATGCGGTCGCCGGGCTGCGATTTCAGGGACACGACCGTCAATTCGTTGGCGGTCGCGCCCATCGACGGCATCGGCACTTCGATGAGAAAGGTTTCCATCCGGAGGGTTTTGTTGGCCGCGAGTGTGGGACCCGCCCCCCGTTGGTCAAGGGAGCGCGCCGGCCTGCGTTTGCGGAACCGATCTGTGATCCGGTACTTCTCTCAACCCTCAGCTCTCAGCTCTCAACTTCCGCCTCCCACCGCTCTCCACACCCGCAAGCACCCCTCCACCAGCGCCGGCAGATCCGCGAGCGCGATCATGTTCGGCCCATCGCTGATCGCGTTGGCCGGATCCGGATGCGTCTCGATGAAGAGTCCTTCCGCCCCCGCCGCCAGCGCCGCCTTGGCCAGCGGCGGCACGGATTCGCGCTGCCCGCTGCTCTTGCCCCCGCCGGCCCCCGGCAGCTGCACCGCATGCGTCGCGTCGAACACCGTGGGCAAACCGTTTCCGCGCATGATCGCGAACGAACGCATGTCGACGACGAGGTTCTGGTAGCCGAAGGTCGTCCCGCGCTCCGTCTGCCACACCTCGGCCGCGTGGCCGTCGCGCAGTTTGCCGGTCACGTGCACCATTTCCTGCGGCGAGAGAAATTGCCCCTTCTTCACGTTCACGACGCGCCCCGTCGCCGCCGCGGCCAGGAGCAAATCGGTCTGACGGCACAGAAACGCCGGGATCTGGATCACGTCGCACACGGCCGCGACCGCAGGAATCTGCGCCGTCTCGTGCACATCCGTCAGCACCGGGAAACCGTAGTCGCGTTTCACCATCGCCAACAGCGCCAGCCCCGCCTCGAGCCCCGTGCCGCGCGCGCCCGCGAGCGAAGTGCGGTTGGCTTTGTCGAAGGAGCCTTTGAAAACGAGGTTCAGCTCCGGACGCGTGCGGCGCAGCCCGTCGAGCACGCCGGCCACGGCCCGGCAAACGCCTTCGTTTTCCAACGAGCAGGGACCGGCGATGAGCAGGAGTTTTTTCGGATCGAAAAGCACGGCGCAGGAAAATCGAAAAAAGCGGACGGGGAAATCGCAAAAGCGCAAAACCCGTCCCGTCGCCGCCCGCATCTGTCATTTGGTCACAGAGGTCACGGAGGGGAAACACCGAGGCCACGGAGCAAACCCGCTCCATTCACCCTCGGTGTCCTCCGTGTCCACCTCCGTGAACTCTGTGTCCTGCTCTTCGGACGAATCCCTTCCACCGGACCGAATCGCCGGCTCGTTCCCTCAACTCTCAGCTCTCAACCCTCAACTCGCCGGGCCGTCATTTGGCCCGGCGCCGCGGCTTCGCTCCGCCCTTGCGCGCCTGCTTGAGCGCGGCGCCGATGAACGCCGCGAACAACGGATGCGCCTTGTTCGGCTTCGATTTGAATTCCGGGTGCGCCTGCGTGCCGAGGAACCACGGGTGGTCTTTCAGCTCGATCACCTCGACGAGGTTCCGGCGCGGATTGATGCCGCTCACGATCATGCCCGCGCGCTGCAGCTGGCCCACGTAGGCGTTGTTCACTTCGTAGCGGTGGCGGTGCCGCTCGCGCACACTGTCGGCGCCGTAGGCCTTGTGCGCCAAGGTGCCGGGCGTCAGCGCGCACTCGTAGCTGCCGAGCCGCATCGTGGCCCCCTTGTCGATGATCTGCTTCTGCTCCTCCATGATGTTGATCACGGGGTGCGCCGCCTTCGGGTCGAACTCCATGCTGTTCGCGCCCGCGAGCTTGAGCACGTTGCGCGCGAACTCGATCACCGCGATCTGCAGGCCGAGGCACAGGCCGTAGTACGGGATCTTGTTCTCCCGCGCGAATTTCGCCGCCGCGATTTTGCCCTCCGTGCCGCGGTCGCCGAATCCGCCCGGCACGAGAATGCCGTCGAGCCCCTTGAGCAGCGCGAGTCCGCCCTTCTTCTCCACGTTCTCGGCGTCGATGCGGCGGACGTTGACCTTGCAGTTGTGCGCGATGCCCGCGTGCGTGATCGATTCGTAGACCGATTTGTAGGCGTCCTGCAGCTCGATGTACTTGCCGACGACGCCGATCGTCACCTCGTGCTTCGGATTGAGAATGCGGCCGACAATCTCTTCCCAGATGTTGTGCGCGGGGGGCGGATTCTTCAGCCCGAGCAAATCGAGCACGAGCTGGTCCAGGCCCTCTTTTTGCAGCGCCAGCGGCAATTCGTAGATCGAGTGCTCGACGTCGCGGCACTCGATCACGGCCTTCACCGGCACGTTGCAGAACATCGACAGCTTGTCGCGCAGGTCGTGGTCCAACGGATGGTCCGTGCGGCACACCAGCACGTGCGGCTGGATGCCGATCTCGCGCAGCTTGGCCACCGACTGCTGCGTCGGCTTCGTCTTCAGCTCGCCCGCCGCCTTCATGAACGGCACGAGCGTCACGTGGATGAAAATGCAGTCGTGCGGCCCCACCTCGAGGGCGAACTGCCGCATCGCTTCGAGGAACGGCAGGCCCTCGATGTCGCCCGTCGTGCCGCCGATTTCCGTGATCAGCACGTCGGCGTCCTTCCCGCCCGCGTAGATGCGGTCCTTGATCTCGTTCGTCACGTGCGGGATCACCTGCACCGTTTTCCCGAGGAACGAGCCCTTGCGCTCCTTCTGGATCACGGCCTCGTACACCTGCCCCGAGGACAGGCTGTTCAACCGCGACAACTTGCCGCTCGTGAAACGCTCGTAGTGGCCGAGGTCGAGATCCGTCTCCGCGCCGTCCTCGAGGACGTACACTTCGCCGTGCTCGTACGGGTTCATTGTGCCCGGATCCACGTTGAGGTAGGGGTCGAATTTCTGGATCCGGACCACGAGTCCGCGCATCTCCAGCAACGCCCCCAACGCCGCCGCCGTGAGGCCCTTGCCCAACGACGAAACCACCCCGCCCGTGACGAAAATGTATTTCACGGGATACGAAAGTGAGGCCCCGCCGTTAAGCCGCGCAAGGAAAAGTTCCGGCCACGGCCTTCGTCCCTCGGATTTCGCCGCCCGGCTCCGCCCGTTTCACCCGAGCAACAGCCACATCGACCACAGCACTCCGCCGATCAGCACGAGAAACAGCAGCAACCACAGCGTCCACTTCAGGATCTTCCTCGTGATCCAGATCGCCAGCACCAGCAGCAGCGTCCCCGCCAGCACCGCCGCCCACGGCGGCCAGGCGCCCAGGTCGAACGCATACGTTTTCACAAGCTCGGCGGCAATCGGCACCCCGCCACCAAGCGCCCCGCCCCGGCCGACTCCAAGAAAAATCATTTGCCCCGCGCCGGACCGGCCGCCCTCCTGTCCCTTCATGCAGTCCAAACCGCAGCTTCTCGCCTGGCTTACCTGTGACGGCGTCCACATCGACCCCGGCTCCGGCAAGCACACCATTCTCGGCATTTTCTCCAACATCCAGGCCCGCCAGTTCCCGGTCACGCACCCGTTCATGATCTGGTTCCTGACGATCACGGACGTGTCCCCCGGCAGCCACAAGATGAAGATCTCGATGGCCCTCGGCGACGCCCAGCCCCAGCCCCTCCTCGAGCGTCCCTTCGAGTCCCAGACCCCCCTCCACCGCATCAACCTCATCAACGAGGTCCGCGGCCTCTCCTTCCCCGTCGCCGGCGAATACTCGCTCCTGATCGAGATCGACGACGAACTCCTGCTCTCCACGAGCATCACGGTCTCCGGCTGATTCCGCCCATGTCCGCTTTCGATCTCATCGGCGTCGGTTCCCCCATCATGGATGTCGTCGCGCGCGTGCCCGACGACTTCCTCCGCCGTCACGTCGCCGGCGACAAGGGTGGCATGGTCCTCGTCGACGACGCCGAGATGGGCCGCATCATCTCCCTCCTCGAAAGCGAACCCGCCTACTCCACCGGCGGCTCCGCGGCCAACGCCACCTACAACGCCGCCCGCCTCGGGCTCCGCACCACCTTCCTCGGCAAACTCGGCCACGACGCCCTCGCCGACCGCTACCGCCGCGCCTTCGAGTCCGCCGGCGTCCACGGCGGCCGTTTCAAGACCGCCCCGACCAACAACGCCCGCAGCCTCATTATGGTCACGCCCGACGCCCAGCGCACCATGCGCACGTCGCTCGCCGCCGCCATGACGCTCTCGCCCGCCGAGATCGCCGCCGCCGATTTCGCCGGCTGCCGCCATGCCCACATCGAGGGCTACCTCGTCTTCAACCGCGCCCTGGCCGACGCCGTCCTCGCCGCCGCCCGCGCCGCCGGCTGCACCACCAGTCTCGACCTTTCCTCCTTCGAAGTCGTCGGCGCCTCGCGCGACTGGCTCTTCGGCCAATTCCGCCGCGGCCTCGACATCGTGTTCGCCAACGAAGACGAAATCCGCGCCCTCTTCGAAGACCAGACCACGCCCTACGCCGACCTCGCGCGCAAACTCGCCGGCTACGGCGTGCTCGCCGCCGTCAAGGTCGGCAAAGACGGCGCCTGGATCGCCCGCGACGGCGAGTTGCACCGCATCGAGCCCGTCCGCGTCGCCAACGTCGTCGACACCAACGGCGCCGGCGATTCCTGGGCCGCCGGTTTCCTCTACGGCCACCTCCGCGGCTGGTCCCTCCCGCAGGCCGGCAACCTCGCCTCCCTCATCGGCGCCGAGACCGTCAGCCACATGGGCCCGATCATCCCCGACGCCGCCTGGCGCGACCTCCACCCCCGCGCCCTCGCCCTCGGACCCACCGGGGTATAATACCGGAATCCGGAAACCGGATACCGGAAAGTTTCGGCCCCACCGCGTATCGCGGCGTGGCCTTGCTGCGCCCGCCCGCCGGCAACTCCGAACCCCAAACTCCGAACTCCGAACTCGGAGCAAGCGCAGCAGCGCGTAGCTCCGCGCCCAAAACCCAAAACTCAAAACCCGGAACCGCGGTTCGCCGGGCGCGCCGCGCCCGTCGTTCCGCCGATCACGAGTTGCGGTTTGATCGTGCGCACCACCGGCCGCGCCCGCGGCGGCTGGTCCAACTGCGCCAGGAGGAGGTCCGCCGCGACCGCGACCGTTTCCTCGATGTTCTGGTCCACCGTCGTCAGCGTCGGCGACACCATCCGGCAGATGTCCTGGTGGTTGAAGCCCGTCAGCGACACGTCGCGCGCGACCTTCAGCCCCGCCGCCTGGAAACCGTGCAGCGCCCCGACCGCGATCTCGTCGTTGTGCCCGAGGAACGCCGTCGGCAGCTCGCGTTGCGCCAGAAACCCCGCGGCCAAATTGCGGCCGTAGTCGAAGTCCACGTTGCGCTCGTGCAGGTGGTCCACCGACAGCAGGCACCGCTCCGGATCCAACCCGCGCGCCCGCAGCGCCGTCTGGATGCCCGCCATGCGCTCGATCCGGCTCGGCCGGCCCTTGGTGATCCCGAGCGAGCCGAACGTCCGGTGGCCGAGGTCGAGCAAATGGTTCATCACCGCCTCCATGCCCGCCGCCCGGTCGAGCGTCACCGTGTTCGCGCCCTTGAGTCCGTAGTGGTCGATCACCACGTGCGGCGTGCCGTGCGCCGCCAACTCCGCGATCCGCGCCTCGATTTCCTCCGGCAGAAAATGGCCGATGAACACCACCGCCTCCACGCGCAGCGACTGGAAGTGCCGCACCACCTCGCGCCCCGTGCCCGGCGCGAACACCTCGATCAGCGACGAAAACCCGCGGCTCCGCAGCACGCGCTGCAACGTCGCCAGCTTCCGCACCGCCGGCGGCGTCGCGAAATCCTCCATGCAGATCCCGATCATCGAGGTCCGCTTGCCCTTCAGGTGCAACGCGTGCGCGTTCGGCGTGAATCCCGTCTCGGCCAACGCCCGCTGCACCCGGTCGATCGTCTTCTGCTTCAGGCCCGGCTGGCCGTTCAGCACCCGCGACACCGTCGTCCGCGCCAACCCGACATGCCGCGCAAACTCCGCCGTCGAGCGGATCACAGCCGGGGCTTTGGCTTGGCGGGGAGCGGGCACGGAAAGTTTTCCGACCATGGCCCCCGCCGCCGGCGCGTGTCAACGGCCGCCCCGACCGTCCGATTGCGGCGCGCACGGCGTCCGGACGATGCCGCTTGACGCGGACAGGTGTCCGCACTCCTTTCTTCCTCCCGCGCGGCCCTCCGGGCCGCTTGGTCTCAACCCCTCGTCTCCGCTCCCCGTTCCGCCTTCGCCGGCCGGTCCGGTGCGGCGCCCGTTTCTGGATTTCACCTAACCCTATGAACCTCCGCTCACTCCTCCAACCCGCCCGCTTTCTGGGCTTCTGCCTCGCGCTGCTGGCGCTGGCCGCGCCCGCCGGCGCGCAATCCGCCGCCACCGGCAGCGTCGAGGGCCGCGTCCTCAACGTCGCCACCGGCAAATACCTCGGCAACGCCCGCGTCACCGTCGAGGGCACCGCCCTCGAGGCCATCACCGACGAATTCGGCGCCTACCGCATCGCCGGCGTCCCCGCCGGCTCGGCCCGCATCAAGGCGGCCTACAGCGGCCTCGACGCCAAGGTCGAGACCGTGACCGTCGCCGCCGGCCGCGCGACCAAGGCCGACTTCGACCTCACCAGCGCCGAACGCTACGGCGAGACCATCAAGCTCGACACCTTCACCGTCGCCGCCCAGCGCGAGTTCGAAGGCAACGCCCTCGCCACAAACGAGCAGCGCTACGCCCCCAACGTGAAGGTCGTCATGGCCGCCGACGCGTTCGGCGATGTCACCGAGGGCAACGTCGGCGAATTCCTCAAATACCTCCCCGGCGTCACCGTCGACTACGTCGCCGCCGACGTCCGCACCGTCTCCGTCCGCGGCTTCGCCGACACGTTCACCAGCGTGTCCATGGACGGCATGCGCACCACGAGCTCCGCCTCCGGCAACTCCGGCCGCGTCTTCGAATTCGAACAGGTCTCCATCAACAACGCC
>JACCDO010223415.1_pt1 | contig 13709 bp, 9 predicted proteins | sample 7446101 | NCBI WGS metagenome assembly JACCDO01 (sample SAMN15323440, study PRJNA562643) | freshwater metagenome | isolation source: river surface water | place: USA:Blue River Watershed | collected 2017-08-16
GGCGGCTTTACCCGTGGACTTCTGCTCGACTTCCTTCGAAGCCTTACTCGATACGGGATCGACGGCAGCTGCTTTGCTCTCGTCGTCTTCGGTGCTCGCCGCGGCGGCTTTACCCGTGGACTTCTGTGCTACTTTCTTCGAAGCCTTGCTAGATACGGGATCCGCGGCAGCATCAGCAACTACTTTGCTCTCGCTGTCTTCAGTGCTCGACACAGGATCGACGGCAGCTGCTTTGCTCTCGTCGTCTTCGGTGCTCGCCGCGGCTGTTTTAGTCTTCTTGGTATTCGGTGCTGCTTTCTGCTTTGCATTCCGCGCGGACTCCGTTGAGCGCTTAGCCGGCAACGGAAGAGCCTCAACAACCGTGTTACTCTCACTATCTTCGATACTGGCAGCTGTTGCAGACTTCGCACTATCTGCTTTTGCCTTCTTAGTCAATGAAGCCTCGACGACGTCGTCGTCGGTGGAGCCCCTCGTCTTCTTCCTTCTGTTCACGTCGGCAGTACCGATGTAATACAACGAGTCTCGTTGAGGAGTTACTATCTCTTGCTTGGTGAGCGCAACATCATCAGCTTCAGGAATGGATACTTTAGCTTTGTTGTCGCTTCGAGTCCTCTTGCGCGGTGTTTCTTCGCTCACCGCCTCGATGCACACGCAATCGTGAATCAACGGTGCTATGGTACACGCTTGATTATTTTTCGCTATAACTGAAACTTTTATCTTTAAAAGACCAGATTTAAAAATACGGAAAGACTGAAACCAGAATGTTCCACCAGAGTTTGCTGCAACTTTATCTGTTGTGAAGCTATATTGGGCGTCCGATGAGCCTCTCTTGATCACCTGGTCTAAATCCATACTAAGAACGGCTAAATAGTTATCTAATATTGATTTACTTTTGACTTGCTTCCCTGTAACAAGTAGGTACAAAATTAGTGCAATTAAGAGTAATGAATTGTCTGTTATGGATGAGCACCTGTTTTTTTGTCATATAATCCGAAAGGAAAGCTCATCTCAGTTTTGTGTGTAACATGCTGAATCCAATCACCTTTGCCTTCTGAGTCCGCTACAACAATCTTCTCAGTAGGAAGAGGGGATCCTTTCAGAGTCTCAACTAAAGCGGAAACCGCCCGTATCTCATACGACGGCTCCATCGCTTCCTTATTCTTTTCTCCTTCGCTAGCCTTCCTTCGGCTTGCAAACTCGCAGAGTCCGCCGGTACCTGCAGAAGGAAGATTACCACTGTAGTATTGACTTTATTTCGACTCACTAGCGCGCCCGTCGCTCGCCAGCTGCAAGACTTGCTCGCTCTCGTCAACTTGTGCAGATACTCGCCGATTATGCCTTCCGCGACCAAGTCCCTAGGGTTAGGTTGCGGTACCAAGGTAAGAACAGTGTCATAATAAATATAGTTACAAAATCATACAATAATTGCAAAACTGCCGAGCCTGTCAACCGCCATCGCGTCAGTCGTCGGCTATGTCATCGATTAGTAATACTTCGTTTTCCTGTGAGTGAGTGGCACTAACGAGCACCTTTGGCTTCTCTGCAAACACTGTGTAGTTCTGAGAGGTAGATAATTTATTTGAAAACCGTCCGTTGGACAGCTGACACGCCTGTACCAAGCTAGCCACTGGCGAGCCGAAGAAACGGTGGTACGGATTCATGACGATCAAATAAGGTAGGGTATGCAACACGGTGCTGTTCAATGAGGATGGCGACTCCATGTCCAGCATCATGCTGTGTTGCAGCCGATTCACGCTACCTCGCGTGCGTGCTATGTCGGTGCGTAGATTGATTATTTTAGGTCTTCTCATTTGCTGAAACGGTCTTTTGTATCCTCGAGCAGAGCTACTCTCGATAATCTCGCGAGAACATGTAGTTCCCCTGGAAACAGCGCATATCCGAGCAGATAACGACGTCACATACTCGTCGGGGTACGACGATGAGCTCGTCCTGTCTATGTTGCTGTTAGTGCTGTATTTATGACCGAGTAGTAGATCCAAATCGCTGAAATTCGCGAGCGTATCATCTAGTTGCACCATGTCATCTTTGATGGCGCATCTCACATCGTTTGGCTGGCCGAAACAAGCCGCTTCGTATGTGCTTTGTATGCTTTCAATGACGTTGTACTGCAAGAACTCGACGATGGTCTCGTTGTTCATTTCACAACCTTCCAACACTCCTTCGGGGACAAAAGTCAAGGCACCAGCGGCATTCAAGGTGCTGTGACACAGCTTTGCTATGCTATGCAATGCGCTGTACGACTTTTCCCTTGACGTCATATCTGGAGCATTGTCCGGGTCGTTGTCGCTCTCATCATCGCCGCTACCTGCATCAACATTCTTTCTAGTTCCACCAGCTACTCGTGAACTTGTTTCATTCTTTCCCTTTCTTGTTTCACCGATATGTCGTCTGATATACGCCGAGCCCTTCTCTTTGTTTATCAGGATTAACTGCAGTTTGTTAATTGCGTGTCTGATGTCGCCCAAGGACGAGACGCCGATCCCTTCTAAAAATGATCTATATAGTGCCGACAATGGCTTCTGCGTTTTCAGCTTTTCATTGATAGTTACTATTCCCTCGTGCCTCAGCACCTTATCCAACACGTCAGCGCATCTCCTCTTAGGAATGGGGTTGCAATGGATTGACTCCAAGTATATGTGTGCTCGCTCACTGGGTGGTAAGATTGCATCAGTAGCAAAATAATCGTTGTCTTTACCTTTTGTCAGGGTCGTCAACACGAGTATTACTGGATCTGTCACGGATGCTAAGAGCTTAGACAGCAGATTTGTCTCGCCAGCCGCCTTGTTGGCAACAGGCGGGTCGTGAATCAGCACTATTCTCTTCATATTCACGGGAGATACATTATTTAGTGGTTTCATTTTCTTGTCGTTGTTTTGTCCGTTTTGTTGAGATGAATTGTTTGTGGGAACTAGTGACAATGCAGGGAACGAGGTTTGGAGTGCGAAAGAGTCCAGTTCGTCGTCTCTTCCTTTGTTGTTACTATCGAATAACTCGCGAACTAACGTTTTTTCTCGAATATTATTTGTAAAATCTAGTGGTACTTCAGATTTTATGTATTCATTGGTTAAGCTATTGAACTTACAAGACCAATTGGACTCCCACAAATCGTCCGACCAAACAATCAACTCGATATTATTTTCTTTACAAAGTAGCTCGACGGCAGTACTTTTGCTACATCCAGAAATGCCACATAACGCCAATACCCATGGTGCGAAACCCTTGTTGCTGGAATACTCTTCGTGCGCTTTACATGCACGCTGTATCCAATTGAGTATTTCTCTCCGCTTCGCAGGATTCATTGCGCATTCCTCAACTGATTTGGGATAATTCTTATCGCACCACAATGAACAGTCCTGTATCAATGGTATGGCTTCGCTAGCAGCAGGAAATTCGCTCTTCCGCTTGCCCAAGCTATTACCACCCTCATGCTTTGCAGTGAAATTCAGCATCTTTAATTCATCTCTTACAACGTCCTCATTTACGTACGGAGAAGACCTTCAAATTTTGTCAAGTTGACGAAGGCTTGTCACAAAGCGCAGCGGGACTCTCAAGAATACCGGTGTCTTTATGAACTTCATTTTGAAGTTTAATTCAATTAAAAGCATGACAGTGTGGCCTGCGTATATCAGCCTGTGTAGTGCTGTGTAATTGCTCTTGAATTATTACTAATAACATGACGACTCAATGGTTTGTGTGGCAATCGAAGCTGATTTAGTAGTGTCGGTTGCTTAAAACGAATACATAGATGCGAACATAGTTGGTGTGTGAAACAAACGAATCAAATCCCAGCCAACTGGCACTTCAAGTGTTACTTGTCTCTATCCATTCGCTCTCGACGTGTAGTGTGCACAAGTGCTAGGACCGGACCTCCTCTTGGTGCGAGAGACTCGGAGAGACGCAAATTAATTTGAACTCTTAGGTTGCCGGCAGATGAGCATCAAGCCTCCTATGCTCGACTCCCTCCAGCTGGTGGCTAAGGACCTGCAGCTGCACAGCAATGTGACCCGCTTGAGGGAGAATAATACTATCGTATGGGCAAGAATGACTGGATTTGCACCATGGCCTGCAAGGTATTTACATTATTTTTACTTCCTTTATAACTAGCTATCTATGTATAACTCTGCAATTAGATTACTAGCCTATCACTCTATTTCATGCACAAAGTCTTATTTTCTACTCGTTACTCTAGATTTTGTTCAAAACCAGAAGAAATAGAAATATTAAAGGGTCCAAAGCCTAAATTTGCACCAGTTGTATTCTTGGGACTTCGCTTAACACAAGGTTGGGTCGGGGATGGTAATATCGTGCCATTCGATAACGAAACAATGTCAAAAAAAGATTTTTTTAATCAGAAGAAATTTGATAGTGATAAAGACTATCGAGCTTCTATCATTGAAGCTGTACGACAGTGTGTACAACGTGGTATGCTCTTTTCGCCAGAGGTTATACAGCTTGTAACATCTGACCCTGCATATGTATGGGAGAGAACTGATGTGTGTACGAAATGTAAAGGAACAGAATTGTGCGGTGTGTCGTTAATGTGCGATCTTTGTGATGTTAATGAGACCCACTTGCATTGTTTAGTAAAGCCAATGGTAAGTATACCCGCTGGCAAGTGGTATTGCGATGAATGCTGCATTAAAACCGGCATACCAATCGGCACTTTACTACCAGACTCGGAGGACGAGGCGTCTCCCGAAAGCGACGTCAACTTAGATGATAGTGAAGTAGGTGGAGCCCGCAAAAAAGGTAAATTCGAGAAAGATGCCAAAGAGAAGAAGTCCCGAGGCCGTCCTAAGGCGCCGTCAAAGAACGGGGCTGCCTTGAGCGACAGCATAACAAACTTTATCTCCAAGGAAGACGTTGGCGCGGGTGGCGACGATAGAAATGAAAATGAAGCCTACTCTAGCTTGTATCCCTCCGTGAAAGAAGACGACATTTGCTTCGTGTGCGGAGAAGGCGGCAAGTTGCTGCTTTGTGACTATCCGCTGTGCATTCGCTCGTACCATCACGCGTGCGTCATCAAGTCGTTCCCCCATTCTCCCGATTATTCGTTCCAAGATGACAACGATGTCTGGTTCTGCCCCAAGCACACGTGCAGCATGTGTTCAGTGATGGAAACGATGCCGTACACAATCTATAGTCGAGCAGTGCAGCTTCCGAAGAGTATGCTGGTGAACCTCAGCGCTAGCAACTCCGGTTACATCGCTAGCTACGACCTGGTGCCGCAGAAGGAACTCAAATCGTGCACCAACTGCCCGTTTTCCTTGTGCAAAGAGTGCGAGGTGCAGACCGCGTCGACTGCGGCCATCGAAGGCTCGCTGTTCAAGTTTAAGCGGAATTTAGTGGGAGAAAAAGTTCTAAACTGCTTGAACTGCTTCTCGATGCAAACTAATTTCAAGCTGAAAATCGCCAAATTGTTAGAAGCTACGTGGTCTAAAATCGCCACGTCGCGCCTCTCCTTGCCGTTCATCCGCCCCTTGTTGCCGGGAGTGCACAGTGTCGGTAGCAACGCTGGAAGCGGGAAGGGTCTGGACTTGATGACTATCTTGGAGAACATCCGCTCCTTCAAGTATGACTCAATTGACATGTTTATGAGTGATTTGGATGCTCTTCGTCAGCTGATTGTCGACGCAGTAAGCAGCGCCGCGTCCGAGGAGGGCAACGACAACCAAAATATAATCATTAACTCGTACGACACAGCTGTGTCGAACGCGCTGCAGTACCTTGATCGCAAGAAGAAATCTGTTATTCAAAGCAACGCTGGAGGCGAAGCTGCATCACAAGGTGACGTGATGGATACTAAGGTAGAGAACGCGCAAGAGCATGCCTTGATGGGCTATTGGCGCTGCGAATGTGACCGGAATAAAAGCGAGGTATTGGTGACACCGCGGAGTGTGGAAAGTTGGGAAAGTTTCTTGTCTCAAGGGCAGTTATTGAAGCAGAACAGAGGGAAGATAGATCCTTTTGCAATCCCGTCGCATTGGACCGATTCTAACCTGTCAAATCGAGCGGCGAATGGGTCACAACACGCGTCGGCTGCTTTTTTAGAAGAGTTCGATGAGTACGTGGTTGATAGCAGCGATTCTGGTGTCATTGAGGCCATGTTGCAGCTATCCGCGAGCCAAGGTGCGATGAGCGGCGACAGCGCAGAGACGCCTGATATCTACAAACTACTAGAGAAATTGCGCCAACTTGCCGCCGAGTCACTGCACATAACTGACGTTATTCGGTCCAAATATACTAAAGAAAAATTCAACCTCATTGATGTGGAGCAGGTCAACGGACTCAACAGCAAGTTCGAACTAGGCGTGAACAAGACTTTGCTGCAAGAGTTGAAGTTAGTCAACGACAACTTGTTGTGGCGCCTAAACACCACCAACAAGTCTTATGAAGCGAGTAAGGTAGTGATCAATGACTACGTGGACAAGATTCGGTACAACGAGTCGAGGTTGATAGGGATTAGTGATGAGAGACAAGCGTTAGCCAAGCAAGCACACGATTGCTTAGCGGAAATCAGCAAGTTGGGTGGTAGGTAGGTAGGTAGGTAGCTAGTGTGTACATATTATCAAATTGTATCATTTTAAAAATTTCTAAACTATTGCCATCGCGGCGCCTCGGTTGTCTGACCTCTCTCCAGAGCTGCAACGGCAGCACCGCTACAGTTACTAGGGAATCCCTAAAATAGGGATTTCCTTTGGTACCGGTAAAGCCGGCCTTCAAAAATTGTAACAGCTCCCAACTAGGCAGAAATTGTCGTGGAAATGGCGTTGGATCGAGCGAATGAAGTGGATCTAGCGGATATCCTGTTGCGTCTAGTGAATGATGAGCGTGGCAAAGCTGGTGTCAAAGAGATTGGCAATGCGTCGATGGAAGTGTTTTCTACCATCTTCACAGCGTCGTCCAAGGTGGTAGTACCACTTTCAGTTAATGAGAGTGAAGGCGATGAATTCAATGCCGATGCGATGAATGGTGTAGCGCTAGGTGCACTAGAACAACTTTTTGCTGGCGCTGGTCCTGGTAAAGATGACCTCTTGGCACCCGTCTATACTCATTTTGATGCCAAAATAACTAGAGACGCAGATAATAATAATTCTGCGCTTAATCTGATACTGTTCAAAAGATATTTGGACCTAGAAGAAGTTGGTCCTCTTATTGATGGTGATTTGGTTGTTCAGGGCACTACCACTAATCCAGATATTGGTCCTGCTATTTGTATAATAGAATTCGCGTCAGATGAAGAAGAGAACTTTAATACCATCAGCACCATATTCCCTTGGCAAATGATGTTCACAGCTTCGCCTAGTGATGGTGCAACCAATACATTCGCAATTCCTATATCTGTTGGTAGTGATTTTCAGGATGGCACTGTGCGAGTCAAAGTGTTCGCAGATAACATAGCAAGTATACCATATAATGATCAACCTGAAACATCTGAAAACGGAGAAAATAGCTATGTTGTGAGTGAAAATATGATACTGGCACTGGAATTTACTACCAGGGCGACCTCGTCGTTCAATAATGCGGCAGCAATAGGTGAAGGCAGCGTAGCTAATGACTTCGATGCTCAAGAGCACGCGTTTTATGGTGATACAGGTCACGCTGCATCTGCAGAACACGGAATTACCTTGTTATCGAAAGAGTTGAAGATAGCAGTAGACTATGATGATGTGAGCGCCTTCCTGTCTGACGGTTATGACTTGCACTGCATAAAGTTGAGTGAAATGGGTGTCGAATCAGACCCTGAGAGTGTCTGGAAATTTCACATTTTAGGCAAACCCATTCCAATGCAAGATGCGATGGTCGCCGACAATTCCTCTGAGCCCAGCGAGGGGCACAGCGAAGACGTTGCGATATTGGAGGGAATCTGCGACATCCAGTGGTTGACCGCCCACAAATCGTTGGGCGAATTACCCAAGATCGAGCACTACGAGACACTTCATGACTACGACTTGAGTGGCTTCGACGACGAGCATTCGGTGTATCTAGCCTTGAGACACCACAAGATGCACGTGAAGCGCGCAGACAGCGCGGAGAAGCCCCACCACCACGACAGACTAATAAGCAGGATCTTCATGGTAGCAGCAACAAACGTCAATATTATTCATGAGTATATCGAGAAACACTTCCTTCATCACCAAGAAACCGTCGAATTCAAGCAAGCTCCTGCCGACTTGTGCCGCAGCACGGCGTGGACCGACTTAGGCGGCGGGGAAGACATCGAAGATGCAGAAAAACAACAAATTAATAAGGAATTGAGTGACCATGTGGCTGGGCTTATTGTTGAGTACGTGCTTCCCTCGACGGTGCGCAAGTACTCTCATCGCGCAGCCAGTAGCCAAGGAAAGCGGGTGAGTGGTATGGCGGGCTCTGGGGAAGTGACTGACTTAGCCAGTGATTTCGACGGATTTGGTATGGCAGATAAGTTCCAAGAAGAAGAAGAAGTGTTCGGTGATGACGCCGACAAGGAGAATGAGGCGGGTAATGTGGACTTAGACGCTGGCGATGATGAAATGTCGCGTGTGACAGATGACGAGCACCAGGATGATGACATGAACGAGCAGCACAGAGAAGAGAACTTGTTGAAGCGAATTGATGAGTTAATGAATGAGAAGATAGCGATGCAAGAGCAGAATCTAGAGTTGCAGAAGAAAGCATTACAGTTGTATTCGCGTGAGAAAGCCATGCAAGTGTCGTCGAACACCAAGAGCGACCTCCAAGGAGCCGAAGCAGCGAATAACGACGACAACAATAACGCCGCAGGCGCCAACGCCACAAGCGCGGAGACGGAGAAGGGACGAGCTTATCGCGAAATACTAAATCTAATATACGAAGGCAAGGCTAAACTACATAAACAGGAGCAAGATTTTGATAACATCGCCAGTGACCTGCAGACGAAGCTGGACGACAAGGAGTTCAAAGCGAACGAGATTAACGAGAGATTCAAGGAGTTCAAACGTGAAATCTTAGAGAAGGCTGTGAACTCACGTACTGGCAAGCCTATGGGCTCCAAGCTTATCAAGTACTACGAAGTAGCAGAGCTGAAGCGAGAGGAAGACCTCGAGAAGGTGCGGCTCCGCAATATTACGATGCGAATGACATTGAAGAAGTTAGAACGTCAACTCAAAGCACGCGAGCAAGTCGCAGAAGGATTGTATATGATCGACTTTGAGCAGCTGAAGATCGAAAACCAGACACTCAACGAGAAGATCGAAGAGAGAGATGAAGAGTTGACTAAGCTGAAGAGGAAGAAGACAGTGACAGTGCAGGTGCTCACTCACATCCGAGAGAAGCTGTTCTTTGTCGAAGCCTCAAACAAGATAATTCAGAAGGAGTTGGACGGCGTGGAAGAGGTGATTGTAGCGAAGCGCGGCGAGTTGACTGCGCACAAGAAGGATAGGGACAACGTCAAATTTTTCAACAAGGAATTGCGGCGCAAGCAAGGTTTTGCGACCAACGAAAGTCTGTTGAGAGATTTTGAGAAAAGAAAAAGTTCGTTAGAAAATATCCAGGCGCAAATTCAAGAGTGCAAGGATAGGTGCAAGATTCTGCAAGGCATTATAATGAGTAATAGTCAGGTCATTGAACAGAAAAATTCCAACTTTGGCATGGGTCTATTAGCTATGAGTAATGACATGCCTCCACCACAATCGAGACATAAATGAGGAACACGAATAGTCGATACTTAGCTGTATATAATTTATAAATACAATTTTTATATGATTATGTTGATTGTAAAAACTCACGAATCCTTTTCAATAACTCTGCCTTGACATCCTCTGGCACTGTGTTACGTCCATGCGGAGTGATTTCACTAACTAGTTCTTCGACAGTAACCTTCTCCAAACCTTTTCTTCTAATCACATCCTTACAATACTCCTTTAACTCGTCACGCCATCCACAAGTTAGTAACTTGTCCCTAAGCATCTCCTTTAAACGATCCTTCTCGCCAGACTCGACCAATTTAGTCATGATCGTCTCACGTATCTGTTCATCACGGCGCGCGCGCTCCTAAAGTGAGTAAGTATGTGAGTAATATATTCAATTATTGAGTGATGCATGAATGAGCGAGGAGGGGAGTTCAACCTCTTGGGTGTCTGCCATCACCGTAGACTTCTTTTTTTCTTTTCTGTTCAAAATTAACTGCTCCACTCCAAGCTCCGGTTCCTCTGGGGACAGTGTTAATACTCGTTTGCACTTGGAGAAAGAGGCTAGCTCGCAGGCTGCAGACACGAGCAAAGAGCCGTGGTCGGAGTCGCGTGTTTGCACTAATTAATTAACTTATTCAATCAAAGTAGGAACCGGTACCATCAGTGAAATTTTTTGGTCCCGCGAGCCAGAAAGCTGTTCGAGAATCCAACCGAGATAACAGGTTTTGCCAGTCGTTTTATCTGTTAGTACCATATGTGCAACCGCCGGCTGTACAATGGGACGCTGCTTGCGTGGTTCAGCTACTACTTGGTATTTGGTCTGAACCTTGTGTGGCTTATGAGCGGCTGCGTGTATCTACTTTACGATAGTGAGGTGTGTGGAAAGTTTAACGCTATGTGGAATTATGGGTTGTTTACATTGATTGTGACTGTTCTGGCACCTGTGCTGGGTTCTACATACGTCATGGTTACAAAAGATATACATTATGATCGCTCGGTGTATGAAAACATCCCTGCGGCGTTCACAACCATGTCGATAGCCGACCAAATTTACAATACTTATCGTTATTATGAAGGGCACGAAGATATTGTTGGACAGCAACTACTATTTAAATCTTTGCTTGTCGTAACACTTTCCTATTTTATGGTGATTATCTACGGCTTAGTTATTTTCATCGGTTACGACACATGCAGCGACTTGAAGAATACTGCGTTGTATGCCTGGATTGTGGTCACGTTGACGTTTTGTATTTTGTATAATTCCATTTTTTGTGGCATTATAATTTGGGGTGACAATAGTGACAAGAGAGGTGCCTATCGCAACGTTGATACAAGCATTGACGAAGAGGTGCAAAATGCGCGATTATAAGCGTCTTCTATGCGCATGTCTATTGGAGTAGTAAGTCCTCTTGTATATTCTGTTGTTTTGTTTTTATATAATACAAAAATATATTTTAGAATATCGAAAATAAACCGCCGAACAAGTTCCCACTCCTGTTTCCTATCGCTTTCTTCATGCACAAGTTGACGCAGTCTTTGGTCTGCAGGCTGTACTCGCCGCTCACAACGCAGGTGGCGTTTTCGTCTTCAAATACAACTTTGTAACCATTTTTCTTGTATAATTTTATTGCTTTTTGGTTCTCCGAATCCACCGTTAGGTAGATTGATGCGTTGTCGATTTGGCCCTGGTTGCTCGTGCTGATATAGGATTTGGCATACGTCTCGCACTTTTGCAATAACAATTTCCCAACGCCTTTCCTCCGTTGGTCCGCTCTAACTGCCAAATTGGCTAGTACTATAACGATCTCTTCTTCGTCATTGTCCAAATAAGCCAGGGAATTCACTGTTAATTTCTTGAACTTTTTTAATTCTCTGTTTAATATTTGACAATCTAATCCTACAACTCCGACAATTTCTCCGCTAATTTCTGCTATTAACAAAGAAGAGTAAAATCCTTTGACTGCAGCAAGGGCGGAATACCTACTTTTGAGGTCTTGAAACTCTAATCGATACAACTCTTTCTTTTGACCAACAGGTATTGGGTCATTTGCATACATGGAAACTGATAGAAACTTAGCGACATTAGTAATATCATTATTTGCAGCTTCTCTAACCACCACGTTATTGGTGGCATCATTATTGAGTGCCATCATTATACCACCTGCATGGTTTGTAACACGTTGATTATTTCTTGTGCGCCCCACAACGCACATCCTATACCCTTTTACGTGATGATGCTTTGTTATCAACACTACTATGGCCAACACGAGCAGCCACAATGACGCCATAGCTCTGCTTAGCTGCTGCTCGGCTTATGAGACTGCTACCAGCAATCTGTATCAACTACCAACAGGATAGTAACCTGTTACAAGTGCTGTTAAAAGGGAGCACTGCACGGCAGTCTATACCTGCCGCTATTTGCAGGTTGATGAGTCACCATGACTTTCAAATGGGGCCGCATGTTTCCTCTTTGATAATCCACACCACAGATATTAAAGGAAGAATAGATCTCCTTATAGCATACACCTGCTTACGGGATGCAACGCGCCTGTTTCTATCTTTCTAATTATCTATTTTAATGGAAAACTCTAAGCTTTAGGGCCTGGTCGTGAGTCATGCACCGAGTGACGAACGAGACAGAAACAACAAGAAAACCAGCGAAGATGATGTTTGTGTGCTTTTTATTCATTATTTTCGCCATGGCGGAGGCTTTCCATTCAGTTGGACAAGTACGTGGCTCTCGTTTGTTCATGAATAACAAGGAGCGTACGTACATCATGATCAAGCCTGATGGAGTTCAGCGAGGAGTTGTTGGTAATATTATTGCCAGATTTGAACAGAAAGGTTATCTTTTAAAAGGATTGAAACTAATGACTCCAAAGAAGGAGCTATTAGAAAGCCATTATGAAAGCTTGAAGTCAAAACCATTCTTCCCTAAGTTAATGGCTTATATGTCTTCGGGTCCTGTAGTAGCAATGGCTTGGGAAGGTAAAGATGCAGTTGCAACTGGAAGAAAAATGTTAGGGGCTACAAATCCAGCTGACTCAGCACCTGGTACAATCAGAGGAGACTTTGCATTGGATGTAGGAAGAAACATATGCCACGGAAGTGACACAATTGAGAACGGTGAAAGAGAAATTAAACTTTGGTTCCCAGAAGGATTAAATGAATATTCCTCCCACAGCAAGGACTGGATTTACGAATAATTGTTTATAGTAAACATAACTACATGATCTGTCATAGACCGACCGCGTCGCTGTCGATCTGATCTAAAGTATTGAACAATTCTGTTACATTATAAGCACCTTTTACACCGATTTCTAATGCCAATCTGTTTCCTTTTCCTTTCTTGGCTCGCGTAGGACCGCTGCCAACACTGCCGCTATTGTTAGTGGGTTTCTTCTTCACTAAAGAAACTTTGGGCTCACTTTTTTTAAGTGATTTATTATTTTTATTATTAGTTGGAACAGATGTATGCGCTTTACCGCTGTCCAGACTCCCCCGCGACAACAGCGACACCTCTGTGTCCACCGACCGCCTCAATGCGTCACTATTCTCTTTATTTATCGCGTTGGACTTCTTAGGATCTGGCTTCGCTTGGTCACTATTGATGTTGTTGGTGCTGTTGGTATCGTGGTTACTGGTTGTGATGTAAATAGGAGTCTGCTGGATTTGCTTTACTTGCTGCGATAAAGTCTCGAATAGCCTATTCTCTAACTCCACGCACCTTTTGTCTTTGTCGCTGATGATATTGGTAGATTCAGACAACTTCAAGGAATACGACGCGCATGTGTCCTCTAGCTTCTTGCATTTATATTCTTGACTCATCACACTATCAGTCAACTCCTTATTTTTCTTAACAAGCTCGCGATTTGCATCTTGTAACCCTTCTATTTCCAACCGTTGTTTGTCCACTGTATTCTGAAGCTTGACTCTATTTCCCTCAAAACCATCGATGGTCTTCCGTTGACTTTCTATTAATGATTCCATAGACTGAACATTCGCAGTCGATCTACTTATCCTACTCTCTAAGTCTAC
>JACCDO010647737.1_pt1 | contig 13709 bp, 5 predicted proteins | sample 7446101 | NCBI WGS metagenome assembly JACCDO01 (sample SAMN15323440, study PRJNA562643) | freshwater metagenome | isolation source: river surface water | place: USA:Blue River Watershed | collected 2017-08-16
CTGAAATATTTGAAAAAAATTTAAATAATAATATTTTTTGTAATTTTTGTAATAAAACTTTTTCAACTATTTTTAATTTAAATAAACATTATAAATTTAATTGTAAAATAAAAAAAATAAAAGAAGAAGAAGAAGAAAAAGATAAAGAAAATATATTTAAATTATTATTATCTAAAGATGAAGAGATGAAAAAAAAAGATGAAGAAATAAAAAAAATAAATGAAGAAAATAAAAAAAACAATAAAAAACTAGAAGAAAATAATAAAAAACTAGAGGATTATGTTAAAAAATTAACGGATATGAATATTGAATTAAATAATAAAGTTGCAAAATTATTAGAAAAAATGTCTGTAAATAATATTACTAACAACATAAATAATGGAAACATCAATATAATAAATATAAGTAAAGATAAATTAGTTAACTTTGGAGAAGAAGACATAAAAGAGATTGAATTAAAACTATTTGATAATTGTTTTAATAAATTTGGTAAACATATTTTTGAAGCTTCAGCCAAGAATATCTGGTATAACAAACCTAAAAATAAAAATTTCTATATCAGCGATCTTTCTAGAGATAAAGCCATGTGTTATAAAGATGGGCAATTTTATCTGACTCCTATTAATACTGTGTTAACTACAATAAATCAACAACTATACAAATATTTTAAACACAATATTGAACAAATAAAAAAATCAGGTAACAAACAATTAATGGATAAAGTCGAAAAGGAAATAATGCAAGCTTACAAGATGTTTTTTAATGCATTTGATAATGACGTTGATAGATATCAGCCTCCACCTGAAAGACTAGAAGAATATTCCAAGGTTGTAAATTCACATTTAACAAAATTTTTTAATAGTGTTAAAGCGGATATAATGAATAATTATGAACAAATAAAAAAAGATACATTAAATGATAATATATTAAAACAAATAGAATATGAAGCTCCTGTAAAGAAAAGAGGTAGGCCTAAAAAAATATCTGGTACTGAAGAAATTAAAATTACAACTATCCCAAAAAGTATTGGAGGTAAAAACGAAATAAAAAATATGTTAAAAGATATTAAAGAAGAAATTAAAGAAATTAAAGAAATAAAAGAAATTAAAGAAATAAAAGAAATTAAAGAAATAAAAAAAAATGACAAAAAAGAAAATAAGAAGAAGGAAAAAAAGCCAGGATTGGTTATTAATCGAAAAGGAAAAATAACTGAGGTTTATGATTCAGATTCAGAATAAAATTTAATTTGATTTTATAAAAAATTATTTTTATAAAAATTCAGTATTGAAACAAAATCCATTACTTTCGTGTGATATACATAACAATCACGGAAGCATTGTCAGCAGATGACCCAAAGTTTTTTCTACTAAACATCATATTTCTTTGCATAAATGACTTTGCAACACGTTGGGCTCCATCTTCAGGCCTGGATTGGATTGCGTTGATACAACTAGGGTCCATCACGAATTTTTGCACATGGTCCCAAATCCAATTGTCCCAAACTCCATCTGATGCTAAAACAATACACAATCGTTCTGGTTCGAAATCCTTCGGTTTAACAGAAGTAGCCGAACTAATAGCAAAGACAGAAGGCACAGGAGTTTGTTCACCATCATCAATTTCAGAATCAACAGAATCAGATGGTCCGGATTGTTCAGATTGTTTGGATTGTTCAGATTGTTTGGATTGTGGTTTAATTCTATCGAATATTTCATCAATACAAAAGCACTTGATTTCAGGAAGTTCAGTAACACCAAAAGGTTTAAGACTTAGGTCTCCAAGAGATCTAGTCATAGCAAGAGAATCAGACCCATCTGGTGTGGATACAACTGTGGCAATTTCTTTCCGAACATTTTTAAAGTAATAAGTACCTCGTTCTGGTTCATTTCGAATAATTTCTCCAGTTTCCCCGATACTAAAAACATCTGAACAGTATACATGGTCTAGTCCTCTAGTATTATCGAATTTTAGCTTTAAATCACCAATTCTTCTGATTCTATCAAACTCACTAATTGAATAAGCTGAATGATCAGGAGTAATTTCAAGAAAACTAGTTGGTACACTGTTAGTAACGGACTCTTTAGCTAAAATAATTCCATTGGGTAGAGAAGCATCAATCACATGAGTTAACAGTGAATGTTCCAATACAGGACTATTAATACCAGTACATAACAATCCAGAACTATCTCCAACAGTAGCTGTATAGATATTTCTATCAACAAGAGCAATGATAGAACAGGTAGTACCTCCAGCAACCCTAGCCCATGAACTATGAGAAAATTTTCTTGTAAAGATGCCAGATTTTTCGACTTTGACTTCATGATTTCGTTCACTTAAGACTTTAATAAATTCAGCCCCAATACTATCATTAGCGAATCGAAAACATTCGATAAGAAAAGCAGGAGCATCTGTAAGTAATTCGCTACTTCTTGTATCTAAAAACTCCATTATAGCCCTCTTTCCAGCTTGGGATGCATTTTTACCAAGTTCTTTACCGTGTCCATCTAAAACACCGATAACACAAAGACCTTGAGAAGCACCAGTCCAAACAAAGAGGTCATCTTGATTTTCTCGACAACCTCCGAAATCGGTATCTGTTCCAATTTGGACATCCAAAGGCCTAGATATAGGATTAGATATAGGATTAGTTATAGGATTAGTTATAGGATTAGATATAGTTTCTGACATATTTATATTTATATTTATTAAAATGAATTGACTTTTTATTTAGTTATAATTAGTATTATTCATTTGTAGTTAATAATATAAATCGCTCGATGTGAAAGTAGAATTTTCAATTTTTTAAACTGTAAAAATGTTTTAGTTATTAGATAAGATAATACTAGACAAATTATATATATTATATAGCAACAAAAAATTGAAAAGTTAAACAATTTGAATTGCCAATTACATTATAAGACTAAGAATAGTATTTGGATATATTAACTATAATATAAAAAATTAACTATTCACCCCCGATAATTACAATAATTTATCAATCAATTTTACACATAAAAATGATAGGTACTAATATTTTAGTTATTTGTGTTGCTATTGCAGTGACAGTATTAGCTGTTACAGTAGCAACTAAATTTATGAGAAGTGATATCAAGACGAAGGCTTCTATTCCAAAGAAGAGTGTCCAAGAGTTACACCCTGACTTATTAAGAGAACTGGGTATAATTAGAGCAAGAAGAAACTTTGATCCCAAAAAATGGTCTACCATTAAATGCGCCGAGTTATTAAGATACTTTGCAAGATATAATCTTAAAACTGCTGTGGTTTCTGTGAGTGGAGGAATTGATTCTGCTTGTATTCTTGCTTTGCTTAAGAAGGCTCAACAAATGGCAAACAAAATTCCCGACCATCCTTTTAACATTTCAAATGGTGGTATGATTATTGCTATTGCACAACCTATACACTCTACTCCAGAGATTCAAAATAGAGCTTTTGAGTTATTTGAAACTTTGTTTGGTGTTAAACTTGATAATAACAATTGTTATGAGAAAAATGGTATTAAATTTGTTTGTGAGGACCAATCTGATGATTATGATTTGCGCATCAAAAGATTTGAGCGTAATAATGGATGCGCCTTAAAACCATTTGCAGCCGGCATGACTAAGAGCTATATGCGTACTCCAACTGCATTCATGTATGCTTTGCATTATGGTGGTGTAGTAATTGGGACCGGAAACTTAGATGAGGATGGTTATCTTTATTATTACTGCAAGTTTGGCGATGGCGCTGTTGATCTTGGTTTAATTTGGGACTTGCACAAGTCAGAGGTATTTAATTTAGCTAGATACCTTGGTGTTCCAGAATCAATTTTAATAGCTCCTCCCTCTGCCGACCTGGCTCCTGGTCAAACCGATGAGACTGAAATTGGTGCTACTTATGACATGGTTGAATTAGTTTACAATTTTGTTGAGAAATTTTCTGAAGAAGAGAGAAATAGTTTTATTGAAAGATTAGGCAATGAAGCTAGAGAACAATTCTATAGAGAGAAAGAACTCATCGACACCATTCATAAAAGAGGTGCTCACAAGGCTGATCTGAATCCTAAGAACATGGGTAATCACAAGTTTGAGTATAAATTATCTGCTGAAGAATACTTGATGGAAAATTTCAGTAATGATTTGTAATAATTTGTAATCTCATTTACTTGATTATTTAATATTTTTATTTAATTTATAATATTTAATATTATAAAATAATTATAAAATTTTAATTTTATTTATTAAATAATGCTAAACCAGAACTACCAACAAGTCCAACTATTAATATAACTATTAAAACTACACCCATATTACTTCCAGATGAACCAGATGAACCAGTTGTACCAGTTGTACCAGATGTACCAGATGTACTAGCATTGCTAGATGGAGTTGTTGAACCAGTTGAACCTGATGTACTAGCATTACTAGGTGTAGTTGTTGACCCAGATGACCCAGATGTACCAGATGTACTAGCATTACTAGATGGAGTTGTTGACGCAGATGAGTCAGAAGAGCCAGAAGAATCCGAATATTTTCCACAAGTATTTTCAAGTTTTGGATCAATAGTAACATTACCGGATACATTACCGACTTGAGCATTAAATATATTTTGACACACAGTAATATCACAAGGTGTAGATCTAGAGATAGGGTCAATATAAGCGGTAGGATTAATAATATTATCACATCCAGTTTTATAACAAGCAGGAGGAGTATTATCAGGATAAATTTGTTGAGTTTCAGTTTTAGGAGCATAACAAGCACATTCAGGAGCATATTTAGTAAAATCATTAGGATTAAAGTTATTTTTTTTAAATTCATTTAAAATATTTTTACAATACACATCAAAAAAAGCATTACAATCAGTAGACCCTCCATAATATGAAACAGGGCAAGTACCACCAGGAATATCAATAGATTTAAATTTAAAATCGTATTGGTCAAAAGGTGGAGTAACAGATTTATCATCAGGATTTAATGGAGTTCTAGCTAAAACAGTTCTTTTAGAATTATCACCCTGTTGTCTAAAACAGCAACCAATTTTCTTAGGAGATTGTTGTAATAAAATATTAAAAGCAGTTTTAGTTGACTCAATATCATTAGGATTATAATCAGGGATAATATTGTTTAAAGCAGTATAATTAGAAGTACCTAATTTATATAAAGTATCATAATCAGTGATATTATTTTGATAATTCCAATTAATATCATTACCCTTAACAACAAATGGATTAGTTGAAGGATACAAATCATAATTATCGAAAGCAACTTTACATAAAGAATTAGAATTAGGAGTTTGAATATTATTTTGTTGAATATTATTTTGTTCATTTTCAATTAAAACAGAATCAGAACCATTTTGGATGGGTATAGATTCAAAATTTTCATAATTAACTAATAAAGAAAAGATAACTAAAATAACAAGTAAAATAATTATTATATATATTTTTTTTTGAGAATCAGCCATTATATAATTAGTATAATTTATATAATTTATAGGATATAAAAATATTAATCTTTATTTATTTTTTTATAAATTAAAATAAAAATAATGATTCCAATAGATACAATAAATGTTAAATTTAAAATATTAGTAGTTTCATCACTTAAAGATTCAAAATTATTAAATGTTTCAAAATTTTCAGTAGTATTATTAATATTAGTTAAACAAGACATTTGGGTTAAATTATTTTTTTCAGGTAAATTTAACCATTCACATCCAACAACTTGATTATTATATGTAGCATATTCAAAATCATTATAATTTCTAACAATTTTACCAATTGAACCATTAAAACAAGAATAACCTTGTTGAGCAAATGTTTGTTTATAAGTACCAGCCCATAAATCAGAATATTTAGATGTTAACCATGATTCTATTTTTAAAATTTCTTCATTTGATAAATTTCTATTAAATACAATAACACATCCAATTGCGAAATCAGAATTTGATTTAGAATCAGAATTTAAATTAATGCAAAGTTGAGTAGGATAATTAGAATCAACATTTTGGGTAGTTAAATTATTACCATTAGCTCTGTAAGTAGTATTTAAATCAGTAGAGAAAACCCAATTATCATCAAAGACATTTAAATTAGTTTGTGTAATAGGTTTGTTTCTTCCAGATACTCCAGATAATCCGGAATTAAATCCACTGAACCAGTTGTTATTATATCCGGATAAAATTTTTCCTTTATTTATTCCAGAATATTTGGCAACATTAAAAACTGTATATTGTGAAGGTAAAATTTGTATAGGAAATAAAATTGTTGAATTACTAGTTCCTTCAATATATTTATTGTTATTGGTAAAATTTCCTTTTACATAAACAGCATTATTAGATTGAGGACTTATATCATACCAAATATTAGAAACAAATGAATCAGCATTATAAAATCCAACTAGTCCTTCAACAACAGGGATATCTGGTAAAACCATATTTTCAGGTTTATTATATAAAGGATTATAAAAAGCCAGATCATACATGCAACATTCAGTAGTACAATTAATTGGATTTAAATTATTAGGTTTACCAGCATATTCCCTTTTAACAGTATTTTTAGCATAAGTTGTTGGAATATAACTAGCTTTATCAGAAGGAATATTACACATAGTAGCATTACCAACATAACCATCCAAACAAGTTTCATAGCACATAGCATCTTGTAAAATTCTATTAGATTTACAAGAGGGAGTAGCATTAATAGTATTTTCAGGAGGTATAACAATAGAAGTGGGTTTTTTATTCCAACAAGATACAACATCACCTGGTCTGGATTCATATCCATCTCTACATGATTCATAACATAATAAACCCAATTCATCAAATTCATATCCTTCTGGACAAGTTCTAGGTGATTTTCTAGTTGTGACATAACCACCAGTACAATCCAAACTTCTAGTAACAGGTTCTCCACCTTTACAATCTAATCCTCTGGTAACAGGTTCACCCCCAGAACAATCTAAATCTCTGGTAACTAATTCTCCACCTTTACAATCTAATCCTCTAGTTACGACATCTCCTCCTTTACAATCTAATCCTCTAGTAACGGGTTCACCACCTTTACAATCTAAACCTCTAGTAACAACATCACCACCAGAACAATCCAAATTTCTAGTAACAACTTCGCCTCCTTTACAATCTAATTGTCGTGTAACAAAATCACCCCCTTTACAATCTAAACCTCTAGTAACGGGTTCACCACCTTTACAATCTAGTCCTCTAGTAACAACATCACCACCTTTACAATCTAGTCCTCTACTAACAGATTCACCACCTTTACAATCTAATCCTCTAGTAACGACATTCCCACCTTTACAATCTAATCCTCTAGTAACTAAATTACCACCAGTACAATCTAATCCACGAGTTACAACTTCACCTCCTGAACAATCCAAATTTCTAGTAACAACATTACCACCAGTACAATTTAAACTACGTGTTTTTAAAACAGCTCCATCCCAACCACTACATGTGTCAGACCCACAAGTAATACTTTTAAGACCATGACAAGCATCTTTACATGTTCTGCAAGTTTTAGGTTTAGTACCAGTACATGTATCAGTTCCACATGTAACACCTTTTAAATCACCACAAACATCATTACAAGTTCTGCATACTTTAGGTTTAGTACCAGTACAAGAATCTGGTCCACATGTAACTCCATTTAAATCACCACAAACATCTTTACAAGTTCTGCATGTTTTTTGTGTTGAACCTGTACAAGAATCAGTCCCACATATAACTCCATTTAAGTCCCCACAAACGTCATTACATGTTCTGCATGTTTTGGAAGTAGTACCAGTACAAGAATCTGATCCACATGCAACTCCATTTAAATCCCCACAAACATCTTTACAAGTTCTACATACTTTAGGTTTAGTACCAGTACAAGAGTCTAAAGTACAAGCAACATTTTCTAAATCTCCACAAACATCTTTACAAGTTCTACAAGTTTTTTGTGTAGTTCCAGTGCACGAATCTGTCCCACATACAGCCCCATTTAAATCTCCACAAACATCTTTACAAGTTCTACATACTTTAGGTTTTGTTCCAGTACAAGAATCAGTTGCACAAGCAACATTTTCCAAGTCTCCGCAAACATCTTTACATGTACGACAAGTTTTTTTAGTATTACCAGAACATGTAGAATCAGGTATACAAGTCATGGGTTCTAAATCTCCACAAACGTCATTACAAGTTCTACATACTTTGGGTTTAGTTCCAGTACAAGTATCGCTTGTACATGCAACTCCATTTAAATCTCCACAAACATCATTACAAGTTCTACATACTTTAGGTTTGGAACCAGTACAAGAATCTGGTCCACATACAATCCCATTTAAATCCCCACAAACGTCATTACAAGTTCTACATACTTTAGGTTTAGTACCAGTACAAGAGTCTGTTCCACAAGCAACATTTTCTAAATCTCCACAAACATCTTTACAAGTTCTGCAAGTTTTTTTAGTAGTTCCAGTACAAGTATCGCTTGCACATGCAATCCCATCCAAGTCCCCACAAACATCTTTACATGTTCTACATACTTTAGGTTTGGTTCCAGTACAAGTAGAACCGGGAACACAAGTGACATTTTGCAAATCTCCACAAACATCATTACAAGTTCTGCATACTTTAGGTTTAGTGCCAGTACAAGTATCGGTTCCACATAGAACATTTTGCAAATCCCCACAAACGTCTTTACAGGTTCTACAAACTTTGGGTTTAGTACCAGTACAAGTATCAGTCCCACAAGCAACATTTTCTAAATCACCACAAACATCTTTACAAGTTCTACATTTTTTAGGTACAGTTCCAGTACAAGAACCTATACCATAAATAACATTTTCTAAATCAGTACAAGCACTATTATCCTGCTTAGCTTCTTTAGAATTTCTTGGATAAGAAGTTGAATCTTTTAACCAATAAGTAGTATAATCTCCAGGTAATCTTTTATATCCTTCAGGTGGTTTTTTAATACATCGAATACCTTCTAAATCATAACCATCAGGACAAGAATAATCAGGTGCGATACCAATACCTCTATCATAAGTTAATTTTTTATCAAGCCAACATATTCCAGAAATATTTTTATATCCATCCCTACAGTCTTCCATACATAAATCACCAGTATCTAAATCTCCTGGGTTACATTTTTTCCAACAAGTAGTTGGGTCTGAAGAATGTGTTTGATATCCTTCAGGACACTTTTTATAACAATATCCATCACCTAAAATTTCAACATAATCTTCATCAATATCACATCTTGTATCATAGGAAGTTTTAAATGTTTTATCAGAATATGTGAATTTGTATATACGGTCAATATATCTAGAATAACAGTTTAAATTAAGTAAACTTTTTTGGTCAGGAGTAAAAATAGTAACACGATTAGTATAAGCATCATCTAAATTAATTTTAGTTTTATTAGTAAGCTGATTATTTTTTAGTTCAAAACTATAAGAAGTTCCACATTTGTTACCATCAATTGCGACGATTAGACCATCAAAAGTTTGTTTAACAGATGAATAGGTTGTATTATCACTATAAAATTTTTCAATAGAATTATTAAAATTATTAATATCACTAACCAAATAGATTTTTCCATCTTTTCCAGTTAATAATATTTTATAATTAGATAGTTGAGTTAAGCTAGTAAATTTAAGATTAGAAACTAGTATAGGATTTGTAAAATCACCTTTAACTTTATAAACAAAACAATCTGGACCTAAAAAAAGAAATTCACCAGTATTTAATTGTGTAATTTTACTAACGGAAAAATTTTTATAAGATTTTACGATATTATTATCAATTGCATTAAATGATTTTAGACTAGATAAATTGGTCCAAGCATTTTGATTAATAATATTAATAGAACCATCGAATCCAATGTATATTAGATTATAATTATAATTATCATATGGATTAGATAAGTTAACATTTTGTTTTAAAACAACTTCTTCAGCAGATATATTATTTTCAGAATATATTTGTGTGTCTCCAATAAATTCAACAGGTTTATCTTCAAAATCAGATTCAGATTCTATTATAGATTCAAAATATTCTTGATAATTGTAATTATTTAATAAGTAAATAAATACTAATATACAAATTAAAAAAAATATTTTATATATGTTATTATTAGATTTTGTCATTATATAATTTAATATAATTTATATAAATTAGTTAAATAAAAAAATAAATTATTTATCTTTATTACATCTTTTATAGATAATAATAATAAGTAAAACAATAATTAATGGGTAAAATATATAATCAGGAATAAAACTATCAGAGTCTTTAATATAAAAATTATTAAAAGTTTCATAAGATTCAGATTCAATAGAAGTACATGTTAAAGGATTTAAATTTTTTTTTTCAGGTAAATTTAGCCATTCACATCCAAGTGTACCATTTTTATAGCTAGCATAAGTATAATTTAAATAATTATTAGTAACTTTACCGACAGAACCATTAAAACAAGTATAACCTTCCTGTGCAAAAGTTTTTTTATAAGTACCAGCCCATAAATCAGAATATTTAGAAGTTAACCAAGATTCCATAGATAAAATTTCATTATCAGATAAAATTCTATTAAATACAATAACACATCCAATAGCAAAATCAGAATTTGATTTAGAATCATCATTTAAATTAATAGAAAGTTGAGCAGAAGTATCAGATGAAGTAGTTGTTTGAACAGTATAGTTATTACCATTAGCTCTGTAAGTAGTATTAATATCAGTGGAGAAAACCCAATTATCATCAAAAGCACTCAAAGTAGTTTGTGTAATAGGTTTGTCTCTACCAGCAATTCCAGATAGCCCAGCATTAAAACCACTGAACCAATTATTATAGTATCCACATAAAATTTTACCTTTGTTAGCACCGGAATATTTTCCAATATTAAAAACAGTATATTCAGCTGGTAAAATTTGTGTTGGAAATAAAATAGAAGATGTAGTAGTTCCGGATATGTAAGTACCATTATTTATAAAATCACCTTTAACATAAACAGCATTATTTGATTTAGGACTTAAATCATACCAAATTCCATTATTTAAAATAAAAGAAGAAGCATCATAATATCCGACTAATCCAAGTGTAACAGGTAAATCAGGTAAAACAGGTAAATCAGAAGGTTTAGTATATAAAGGATTAAAAAAAGTTAAATCAAACATACAACAATCGGAATCACAAGTAATTGGAGAAGGATAACCAGATTTTCCGTCATATATTCTTGGAGTTGTTTTAGGAACGAAACTCCAGTCTTTACCATTATGATAACTACAAATAGTAGCATTTCCAGTATATCCATCACGACATTTTTCATAACATAAACCTGCTTGCATTTCTCGATTTGATTTACAACTAGCCGATGCATTTCTGGTAACAACATTACCTCCAGTACAATCTAAATCTCTAGTAACAACATTACCACCAGTACAATTTAAACTACGTGTTTTTAAAACAGCTCCATCCCAACCACTACATGTGTCAGACCCACAAGTAATACTTTTAAGACCATGACAAGCATCTTTACAAGTTCTACATGTTTTAGGTTTAGTTCCAGTACAAGTTGAATTAGGAACGCATGTAACACTTTTTAAATCACCACAAATATCATTACAAGTTTTACATACTTTAGGAACAGTACCAGTACAAGAACCTATACCTTTAACAACACTTTGTAAATCATTACAAGCACTATAATCATAATCAGGAGCAATTCCAACACCTCTATCATAAGTTGTAGCTTGGTCTAAATAACAAACACCACCTTTTAAAGTATATCCATCACCACATTTTTGCCAACAAGAAGTATAATCATCTTTAATAGAAGAATATCCATCAGGACACTTTTTATAACAAGAACCTCCATTAATAGATTCATATTCTTCATTATCATCGCATCTTAAATCATAAGTAGTTTTAATAGTTTTATCAGAAAAATCATATTTAATTAGTCTATCTTTATATCTGGAATCACAATTTAAATTAATTAAAGCTTTTTGAGAAGGTAAAAACAATGTAACTCTATTTGTAATTCCTTCGTCTAAATTTAATTTTGTTTTGTTTAATAGTTGATTTTTTTTTAAATCAAATCTCCAAGCATTACCACATTGTGTTCCATCAATAGCAACAACATAACCATCAAAAGTTTGTTTAACAGAACAATAATTAGTTCCATCATCAAAATATTGTTTAATAGTTTGGTCAAAATTATTGATATCATCAACTGTGTACATTTTACCTTCTTTACTGGTTAAAAGTAATTTATAATTTGATAATTGTGTGATACCAGTAAATTTTTTATCAGAAATAAAAACAGGATTAGTAAAAGTATTTGGTACCCTATATACATTACAATCATTACCTAAATAAACAAAATCACCAGTATTGGTTTGAGTAATTTTGCTAATTTTTAATAAAGTTTTTAAATCAGTAACATTAGAACCAGTAGCATTATATTTATATTGATTTAACCAAACATCTTTATTTACAATATTAATAACACCATTTGAAGTAACATAAATTAAACCATAATTATTATTATTATAAGGATCAATATTTATCATAGAATTTTCACTACTTACAGACATGTATTTTTATCTATATATAATAGAAATAGAATATTTAATATAATTTTTAAATTATTGTAAATATACATAATCCATTAAATATTTTTTATATATACATTTTTTATATACTATGAAAAATTTTTACTCAGTAATTAAATTATTATTAGAAGTGATTATTGAAAAAAATTTACCTCCAACTTTTTCTGCTAGAACTCTATTTATAATTCCTTCAACTGTTAGTGTAGGATTAAAAACAATTAATTCTAGTATTGTTTTATTAGACAAAAATCCTACTATAAATCAAATTGATATATTGGACTTGTTAGATTTAGAATTATCAGAAAAGAGATTAAACAAATTAATTATATATTTATCAAACAAAGCCCTAGAATTATTAAATTCTGATATAAAATCAGATTTGATTACTAAATATCTTCAAACCAATACATTTACAATTAATTTTATTGAACCAAAAGTATTGGAATTAATGTGTGCGAATATGGAAATATATTATAATTATAGAAATAAGGATGGATGGAAGGAATCAAATAAACAAATTCCAATGACCAATACTAATTATATTAATGTTAATAAACCATTAAATCCAAATGATTTTAATGATTTAGCAGAATGGTGTCCATTAGATGGTCAAAAAATGTTAGGAAGTGAATGGGGTAAAGTTTGGGGATTATTATCGGAACAAGATGTTTTAGAAATAAATAATTTTTTACAACATGAAATATCACAAGTAGATATTAAATCAGAATGCAAAATAGTTTTGGATAAGAGTTTGAATTTGACAGATAAAGAAAAGATAATTGCAGAATTTTGGGCTGGGATAGGTGGCACAGTAACTCCTCCTGGATTTTTTAATATGTTTTTGATAGGATACTTTAAATCAAATTGTGCATCAAATCAAAAACAACTAGAATATTTTCATAAATTAAGTTCTGGTTTATTCGAAGCTTCTATAATAGCCTGGGGTGCCAAATACACTTATTTCCAATGTAGACCAATCCAATCAATAAGATTAAATTATCCTCAAATCCCAATTGATTATTATTTTGGTGAAACAACAACAGATTTATGGAAACCTTATCAAGAAGCAAGATTATGGACTCCACCATTCCC